>OLGJ01000777.1_pt1 | contig 17254 bp, 12 predicted proteins | sample 1605431 | NCBI WGS metagenome assembly OLGJ01 (sample SAMEA3888920, study PRJEB22519) | human gut metagenome | biome: human gut; feature: human-associated habitat; material: faeces | place: Denmark | collected 2009
TTGCTTCCTATTGCTAATTTATAGGTATGTTTTTCGGATCGCAGATCCTTATATTTTTTGCTGTCGGATGGCATATCCGACAGAACATTAGTCTTGCTGTTTCTCTGCAATTCGGTATGTAGCAACAAAGCTATTGTGTCTTGCTTGCTGATGCATCTCATTAATCCAACTGATTAATGTTCGGAAATTTTATCATGACGGCACGGTTGCGACAGAAAACTTTTTTGTTTTGACGCTTTCAGACTTGCCGTCCTCATCTCATTTCCGGCTTTTCATGCGAAAAATGCTCAAAAATGAATGCTTTTGTTAAGTTGCTGATATGTTGTGAAATACGTGCTTTTGTGAATGGAGGTGCAAATGTTAAAAAACATAACTCGGCCACTTACGGTCGGTTAACCATAGGTTTGTCTCTTGAAAGTGGTGGGTTTTAAGGCGGAAAAGTGCTGTTTTGTGCCACGAAAACGATGATTTTAGATGATTGAGATGTGGTAAATGTAAACCAAAGTTAATTATTCTGCGGTCTATTCATTCTTTCTTAACATAAATTATACTGCAATTTTCTATTTCACAGAAAACTCTGTACACGGATAATGTAAATAGTTTTTCTTTTGCCGTGCCTTTAGCTCCTTTGCTTTGGCTGCAGCTTCTTGTTGCTTGCAGCCGTATGCTGATGCACAGGCATAAATATTATTTATGACAGATTTGTGGCCGTGTTTGTTTCAAAATCATTATATTTGCATAATGGTCATCCTTGGTGTCTGTCATACTTTAGGGCGCTTATACGGCAGGATGAATTTATGGCGAGAAGTGCATGCTGGCGCTTGACTAAGACAAAAAAGTGAAGTTATGAGCGAAGAGCAGTTTGTTCCGTTTATCGGTGTGTCGCGCCACAGGATGGCGACCGACGGCAACGGCGTTACCACGCTTGCCGCCTTTCATGGCTGCCGGCTCGGTTGTCGCTATTGTCTCAATCCGCAGTGCCGCGCAGACGATAGTCCGTGTTTGTGGCATATGCCCGAAACGCTGTATGAAGAAGTCAAGGCAGACGAACTGTATTTCCTCGCCACGGGCGGCGGAATAACTTTCGGCGGAGGCGAACCGCTGCTGTATCCTGATTTTATCGTAAGGTTCAGAGAACTTTGCGGACCGCAGTGGAAAATCAATGTTGAGACTTCGCTCAATGTGGCAGCCGCCAATGTTGAGGCCATAGCCGATGTTGTAGACGCATGGTTTATCGACGTGAAAGACCTTGATGCCGACATCTACCGCCGCTACACGGGGCACGACAATGCGCAGGTAATAGATAATCTCTCGCTTATAGCCGGTGGCGGCAGGGCAGGGCGGTGCGTGATACGGCTTCCGCTCATACCCGGATATAACACCGATGCCGACCGCGCAAGTTCAGAAGCCAGGTTAAGGGATATGGGCTTTGAACATTTTGACAAATTTAATTATGAAATACCATGACACGGGGAAAGGAAATTTGCGGAATACTGAAAGACATACGCCGCCGTATAGCCGAGGCGAACGGTATAGAATATGTTGCAGCTGAATGCCGTTATGAAGGCGACTGCAGCGGCACTTGTCCGCGATGCGAGGCCGAGGCGGCTGCTCTATGGCGTCAGCTCGACATGCGCCGTGCCGCAGGCAGGGCGGTTGTGCTCGCAGGACTTTCAGCCGGACTGCTTACGGCGTCGGCACAGAGCAGCGGCGGAGCAGGGCAAGGCTGCGGCTCATGCCACTCAGGTTGTCAGCCGGCGGAAGTGTCAAGCCGTAATCCGGCTGCGGAAAATGTTGACACAATCAAGGTTATGCACAACAGCGGCAAGGCAGATCCGCGCTTGTCTGCCGATAAAGACGACTGGCAATTGTTTGGCGCGATAAACGAAGTGATGCCCCAGTTTGTGGGAGGCGTTAATGCCATGGCAGATTATGTCAAGTCGTCGGTAGACTCTATTATGGTTAAGCGCAACCTGACGGTCGACTCCCGGTCGGCAGGCCGTTGCGTAGTTTCGTTTACAGTCAGGAAAGACGGCAGCATAGCCGATGTTAAGGTAGTTAAGAAACTTAACGATGCTTTCGACAGTGTAGCCGTTGACGTGGTGAAAGGCATGCCGCGCTGGAATCCCGGTAAGCGTAACGGAAAATGCATAGATGCAAGATACACCATACCGATAATATTTCGTGTTTATCCGGACGATGTGCAACCGGACAAGATGCAGCAATAAATTGGTTTGCAGATAGATTTGCAAAAGGCAAATCTGTAATCAGAAGCTGTGTCTGCAGCAGATGTCTTTATTGTGCCGGAACAATTTATGGGCTTTGTTTTTGTGAGGCAAGATTTTTTTTATATTGCGGTCTGCCGGAAAAAATACAGCCTTGCGGCATCTTCTTTGTCAAGTTCCCGCAAGGCTGTATGTGTTGTTATGGTTTTACAAGCTCCATCTTTCCTTTGGCGTTCTTTCTGAAGTCGAGTTCATAGAACACCGTTGAGGTCTGTCCCGCATTGCTTACGGTCTCCTTACCTTTCTCGATGACGTTGAGTTTTATTGAAACTTTCGGGTCGTCGTATGTGTTCATCGTGTAGCTGTCCATCGACTTAAACTCAAATTCGGCCGGTATCAGTGCCTTTGCAGCCTCAATGTCCTTCATCACTTCGGCAGGGTTAAGGTTGGCCATGTCTATGGCAGGCACGTCTTTGGCGTTGAGATTTTTGTGCCATTTCTCCCATCCGGCGTCAGTAAGCTCTGTTGCCTTCCAGCCTAGGTCAGACATGAACGACTGGTTCCACACGCGTCCGTCTTTGTCAACCATCTCATAGGTAAAAATAGAAACGTTGTTAGAAAGTTCGTCGCGCCCCATGCCTTCGGTCCACGACACGCTGATTATCTTCCACTGGTCGGGCTTGATGTTGTCGGCTGCTATCGACTTGGCTTTCTCAACAGCGCTCTCCGTGTCCATTTTCACCCCTGTCAGATCTTTCAGCCCCGACTTGCTGCACGCCGTAATCATTATGGCTGCGAGGGCCAGCATAAGCACTCTCTGTAAGTTTTTCATAATAACTCAATTTTTTTAATTAAACAATAAATATTCTTTGTCTTTCTCTAAAGTGTTTTTACCGTGTTGACCATATACGGCAAACAAAACCGAACGGTCGTTCATATTTGTCTGCAAATATATGAATTTAAACCGTTCGCATTGCAATTTCAATAAATTGTTAACACTTTATAACTTATCGCCGGGCGTTGCTTTGCGTCTGAAAGAAGCTTGCATTGAGCCGGCGCCCAGCCGATGCGTGCAAAGCAGTTGCCGGCAACAATAGTATGAAAGGCATGCCGACGTTATGATTAAACAGCCAAAACCATTAAAAATCAATGAATTTATTTTGTCTTGCCCCCGATTTGCATTATCTTTGCACAAGAAAAGCTGCATCTCGGCATAACGTTCAAGCAAGCTTGGCGATTCTGCTCTCGATTTGCATTATCTTTGCACAAGAAAAGTTGCATCTCGGCATAACGTTCAAGCGAGCTTGACGATTCTGCTCTCGATTTGCATTATCTTTGCACAAGAAAAGCTGCATCTCGGCATACCGCTCAAGCAAGCTTGGCGATTCTGCTCTCGATTTGCATTGTCTTTGCACAAGAAAAGTTGCATCTCGAAATATTTTATGCCGGACGGCCAAGGAGAGCAGCTGAATATCTTTCAAGAACAAACAATTATATACCGTAAATATGATTCTTTTTTTCAGAACTCCATCACAAAGCGTTATTGCTACCGAAGCTGACCATCAGCTCAATAACGAGGAAATAAAGGAACTGTGCTGGCTTTATGGCGATGCCACACTCGTAGAAGACAACTGCCTCAGCGGATATTTCGTAGGCCCGCGCCGCGAAATGATTACCCCCTGGAGCACAAATGCCGTTGAGATTACACAAAACATGAATCTGAACGGCATTTCGCGTATAGAGGAATACTTCCCCGTAAGCAGCAAGGATGCCGACCACGACCCAATGCTGCAGCGCATGTACTACGGACTCGACCAGAGCATCTTCACTGTTGACCACAAGCCGGAGCCTATCAAGCACGTTGACAACCTTGAGGAATACAACGAGCAGGAAGGTCTGGCGCTGTCGCCTGAAGAAATTGAGTATCTGCACAAGATTGAGAAAGAGCTCGGCCGCCCGCTGACCGACTCTGAGATTTTCGGTTTCGCACAGATCAACTCAGAGCACTGCCGCCATAAGATTTTCGGCGGTGTGTTCATCATCGACGGCAAGGAGATGGAGTCGTCGCTCTTCAACATGATCAAGAAGACGACAAGAGAGAATCCGCACAAAATTCTGAGTGCATATAAAGACAATGTGGCTTTCTCACAGGGTCCTGTTATCGAGCAGTTTGCCCCGGAAGACCAGTCTACATCTGACTATTTCCGTGTTAAGGACATCGAGAGCGTTATCTCTCTGAAGGCCGAGACACACAACTTCCCTACAACCGTAGAGCCGTTTAACGGTGCCGCTACCGGTACGGGTGGTGAGATTCGCGACCGTATGGGTGGTGGTGTAGGTTCATGGCCTATCGCCGGAACAGCCGTTTACATGACTTCTTATCCGCGTATCGACGGCGGACGCGACTGGGAGGACATCCTGCCCGTGCGCAAATGGCTGTATCAGACACCTGAGCAGATTCTTATCAAGGCTTCTAACGGTGCGTCAGACTTCGGCAATAAGTTCGGTCAGCCGCTGATCACTGGTTCTGTGCTTACATTCGAGCATAAGGAAGGCGACGAGAAATATGCTTACGATAAGGTTATCATGCTTGCCGGCGGCGTTGGCTACGGCACAAAGCGCGACTGCCTGAAGAAGGAGCCGCAGAAGGGCAACAAGGTTGTCGTTGTAGGTGGCGACAACTATCGCATCGGTCTCGGCGGCGGAAGTGTTTCTTCTGTAGACACCGGCCGCTACAGCAACGGCATTGAGCTTAACGCCATTCAGCGTGCCAACCCCGAGATGCAGAAACGTGCTTACAACCTTGTACGTGCATTGTGCGAGGAAGATGTAAATCCGGTTGTCAGCATTCACGACCACGGTTCGGCAGGACACGTCAACTGTCTGTCAGAGCTTGTTGAGGAGTGCGGCGGTCAGATAGACATGACCAAGCTGCCTATCGGTGACAAGACCTTGTCGAGCAAGGAGATTATAGCAAACGAAAGTCAGGAGCGCATGGGTCTGCTCATTGACGAAAAACATATTGAACACGTGCGCAAGATAGCTGAGCGCGAGCGTGCTCCGTTGTATGTGGTAGGCGAGACCACAGGCGACGCTCACTTCTCGTTCGTTCAGGGCGACGGCGTTAAGCCTTTCGACCTCGACGTTGCTCAGATGTTCGGTCATTCACCAAAGACATATATGGTGGACAAGACCGTAGAGCGCCACTATGAAGACGTAACTTACAGCCAGGACAAGCTCGACGAGTATCTCAGCCGCGTGCTGCAGCTTGAGGCCGTTGCCTGCAAAGACTGGCTCACAAATAAGGTTGACCGCAGCGTTACAGGTAAGATTGCGCGCCAGCAGTGTCAGGGCGAAATACAGTTGCCTCTGTCCGACTGCGGCGTCGTAGCTCTCGACTATCGCGGACGCAAGGGTATAGCCACAGCCCTCGGACACGCTCCTCAGGCAGGTCTGGCTTCGCCCGAGGCAGGCAGCGTGCTGTCAGTGGCCGAGTCGCTCACCAACATAGTATGGGCTCCGCTCGAGGACGGTCTCGACAGCGTAAGCCTCTCTGCCAACTGGATGTGGCCCTGCCGCTCACAGGAAGGCGAGGATGCACGTCTTTACAGCGCAGTCAAGGCTCTGTCAGACTTCTGCTGCGACATCAAGGTGAACGTTCCTACAGGTAAAGACTCTCTCTCAATGAGTCAGCAGTATCCTGACGGAACAAAGATTATCAGCCCGGGAACAGTTATCGTCAGCAGCGGCGGTGAGGTTTCAGACATACGCAAGGTAGTTTCTCCTGTTGTTGTCAACGATGCAAACTCAAGCATCTATCACATCGACTTCTCGTTCGATGAGCAGCGCCTGGGCGGAAGTGCTTTTGCACAGAGCCTCGGCAAGGTAGGCGACGACGTTCCTACTGTGAAGAATCCCGAATACTTCCGCGACGCGTTCAACACCGTTCAGGAGCTTATCAAGAAAGACCTCGTAATGGCAGGCCATGACATCAGCGCCGGCGGTATGATAACCACTCTTCTCGAGATGTGCTTCGCCAACACAAAGGGCGGCATGGACATCGACCTGAAAGAGATTGGCGGTGACGACATGGTTAAGATTCTTATGGCTGAGAACCCCGGCGTTATCGTTCAGATTGCCGACAAGGATGCTGAAGAGTTCAAGACCATAATGGACAACAACAGCATAAGCTACGCCATGATAGGCAAGCCGGCTGTAGGCACACGCACGCTGAAGGTTGCCAAGGGTGCGTTCAACCACGAATTTGACATCGACGCTCTGCGTGACGTATGGTACAAGACTTCATATCTGCTCGACCGCGACCAGAGCATGAACGGATGTGCCGACGCCCGTCATGATAACTATAAGAAACAGCCGCTGGAGATGAAGTTCAACGACTCGTTCACAGGCAAGCTCGAGCAGTATGGCATTTCGGCCGACCGCCGCGAGCGCACAGGCATCAAGGCTGCCATCATACGTGAGAAGGGAACCAACGGCGAGCGCGAGATGGCTTACTCGCTCTATCTTGCAGGCTTCGACGTTAAGGACGTGATGATGACCGACCTTATCAGCGGCCGCGAGACTCTCGAGGACATCAACATGATTGTGTTCTGCGGCGGTTTCTCTAACTCTGACGTATTAGGCTCTGCCAAGGGATGGGCAGGAGCATTCCTCTTCAATCCGAAGGCTAAGGAGGCTCTCGACAAGTTTTATGCCCGCAAGGACACCCTGTCGCTCGGCATCTGCAACGGCTGCCAGCTGATGGTTGAGCTCAACCTCATCAATCCTGAGCACGAGAAGAAGGCCAAGATGCTGCACAATAACTCACACAAGTTTGAGAGCAGCTTCCTAAGCCTTGACATCCAGCATAACAACAGCGTAATGTTCGGCTCGCTGAGCGGCAACAAGCTGGGCATATGGGTGGCTCACGGAGAAGGCAAGTTCTATCTGCCCGAAGGCGAAGACAAATATAATGTTGTTGCAAAATACAACTATGCCGAATATCCGGGCAACCCCAACGGCTCTGACTATGGCGTTGCCGGTATCTGCTCAGCCGACGGACGCCATCTGGCAATGATGCCTCACCTTGAGCGCGCCATCTTCCCGTGGCAGAACGCATGGTATCCGGCCGACCGCCGCAACGACGACGTTACGCCGTGGATTGAGGCCTTTGTCAATGCGCGCAAGTGGATTGAAGAGAACAAATAATAAACAAGCAAGCTGAAAAGTAAAAAGACAAGAGCCCTGTCATGACGGCCGTCAGCACAGCCCGTGGCGCCTTTACTGTAAGGCGGTGCGGCAAAGGCCGGACAAGGCGGAGCGCGTGTCTTTTTACTTTTCGTTTTTAAACAACTAAAACAAGGATGAGCAACTTTTATTTAGAGAGCTTCAAGACTTTTTTCAAGATAGGCCTGTTCACCCTGGGCGGCGGCTACGCCATGATTCCTATAATAGAGTCGGAGGTGGTCGACAAGAAGAAGTGGGTGAGCAAGGAAGACTTTCTCGACATCATAGCCATAGCCCAGAGCTGTCCGGGCGTGCTCGCCATCAACGTGAGCGTGTTTATAGGCTACAAGATGAAGAAGGTGAAGGGCGCCGTGTGTACCAGTCTGGGCACAGCCTTGCCCTCGTTTCTTATCATTCTGGCCATAGCCATGTTCTTCCATCAGTTTGAGGACAACAAGGTGGTTGCGGCCATCTTCCGCGGCATACGTCCGGCTGTTGTGGCTCTCATAGCCGTGCCTACGTTCAAGCTGGGACAGAGTGCCAAGATCACTCTTACTAACTGCTGGATACCCATTGCCGGTGCGCTGGCTATATGGCTGCTCGGCGTCTCGCCCATACTTGTTATCCTCATTGCCGGCATCGGCGGCTATGTCTACGGCAAGTATATAAAGCCTACGGAGTGACATTAATCTAAAAAAATGACGAACCAAATAAAGAGCATATTCTTATGATTTACCTGTATTTGTTCATAACGTTCTTTCAGATAGGTCTGTTCGGCTTCGGCGGCGGCTACGGCATGCTCTCGCTCATTCAGGGCGAGGTGGTGCACAATCACGGATGGCTCACCACGGGCGAGTTTACCGACATCGTGGCCATAAGTCAGATGACGCCGGGCCCTATCGGCATCAACTCGGCCACCTACTGCGGCTATACAGCCGTTCACAATGCCGGCTACGGCTACTGGATGTCTATCCTGGGCAGCGTAACAGCCACCTTTGCGCTGGTGTTGCCGTCGCTAATACTTATGATTCTGATATCGCGCCTGTTCATGAAATATATGAACACGCCCACGGTTCAGAGCGTATTCTCAGGCCTTCGTCCTGCCGTTGTCGGACTGCTCGGCGCTGCCACTCTGCTGCTTATGACGCCCGAGAACTTCAGTGCCCCGTCTGTCAATCCCTGGCAGTTCTGGATTAGCTGTTTCCTCTTTGTGGCAACTATGGTAGGCACGTGGCATTTCAAGATCAATCCGATACGCATGATATGCTACAGCGGTTTTGCCGGGCTGATTCTGTTATATTGATAAACATAGTTTGAGATAATATCCCCTTGGCTCTTCGGTTGTTGTGAGTTGAGGGGATTTTTTATTGCATAATTTTCGTAAATACAGATTCTGCTTTATGCAAAACGCCATCAACTGTATTGCAAAAGGTAGCTTTTTACATACTCAAAGGTGCCCTTTTGCATTATGAAAAGGCATGTTTCGCAGTATGAAAGTATACTTTTTGCGCCATGTAACATGGCGGCAGAGAGCATAAGCAAAAAAGTTTTTGTTAAAAACTCGTCACTCGTCACATCATGGTTTAATGTGCTGTCTGTCAGAATGTTATGGTGTGACGAGTTGATTCCGTAACTCGTCACGGCCGGAGACAGCAGGGCTTGCGTGACGAGTTGGAATCTCAACTCATCACACTCTAATGCTTTGTAAATCAGAAGGTTATGTGCTTATGTGACGAGTGATGAGTTTTTAAAGAAAAATAATTACGCTTTATATTCCTGCTTTGGGTTGACTTCATGCAGGCCAACACTTGATTTTAGTTGACTATAGCCCGTGTTGTCGCTGTTGCCGGTCGACTTTATGCGCCATTGTATGTTATTTGTTTTTGCGTTGCCGTATGCTTAATGATTGATGTTAAGTGCCGATAGTCAGTATGAATATATAGCGACAAAATAAAATTCCGGCAGATTTTCAATGTCTGCCGGAACATGAAGCATTGTATTGTAATAAGCCTATTTAATTAGATTCGTAGTATTTCGGAAAAACCCTTTAATGTCTTTATATTGTTACGTCATATCTGATGTTTGTCATTTCTTCTTGTCGCTTTTAAAATAACGTATCATTTCCGGCAGATTAATGCCCATATGAATGGAAGTATAATAAGCCTTATTGTTTGTTATTGTCTTATACAACGGAGTTAAGGACATTGACGCTCCCATATATATACCCATGAAACAAAAAGAATATTCAAGGTTAAGTCCGAAGCGGTTAAGTCTTATGGCGTCAGGGACATTCGGTGCGGCACTGCCTGCTGCAGGAGAGAAGCGGTAAGCACCATTAGTGCGCACCTCTGCGGATATTCCGAGATTCATGCAATATGAGCGATAGTCATGTTGTAAAGAGAGCATCAAAGGTATGCGCAGTGTTCCGTAATTCATGTTGTTGCCTGATGCCTTCATGTCAAGTTTGGTAAAGTCGAGCCTGTCGCCCTGCATGCCTGCTGCATAGTTCTTGTCGAAACACATGTGTACCCATGTTAGCTGAACGCCTCCAACCAGTCCTAATGTATTGCTCTTGTCGAATGGCAGGGCAAACGACCACGGCGTTATTCCTATTTCGAACGATTTGCTTCTGCGGCTGTATATGCCCTCATTTTTTGTAGAACCTATTTTGTTGCCCATATAGTTGTAACCATACCATATAGTCGGCAGATATGAGCGGAATTTCAGGTTCTGCAGGTTTTCAGTAGGAATTAGCGGTGAACCTACATAAACCTGCTCCACTTCCTGACCGTTAACGTACTCCATTTCACGTGTTTTCAGAAGCTGAAAACCGTTGTTGTCGTAAACTTTCACTATTGTTTTGCTGTCCTGCACGTCTACAACTATTTTCTTGTCTTTCACGTTGAACGTAGTGTCGTTGGCCTCCTCGGCGTATGCTGTGGCAGAAAGTATGAGTGCCGTAAATAAGAATAGCAGTTTCATCATTAATGTGTTTTAGGGTTATTGTTTGTGTTATATACGTATGCCCAGTCCGAACGACACGGGATAGCATTTGGGTGCGACGCTTGTCTTGAGCAGCGGCGTGAGAGCCGTGCGTGCATAGATCATCAGACAGCCGTAGCCGGCGCGTATGTCGAGGTTGAGGCCTACGGGATTCATGTTTATGTCGCCCGTCTCGGTGGTCTTGTTCTTTCCGATGAAGTAGCGCGAATGGTCGTTCCAGCGCAGTTCGACAGACGGACCTATTGCCGCGAACATATCAGCGCCGCCGGTGCGCTTCTGCCACTCTAACATCACCGGAATGCGGATGAAGGTGTAGCTTATGTAGCTCTTCTTGAGCGTCTCGCCCTCAATCTGCCTCATGGAGGTTATGCCGTTGGTTGTAGACAGCACGTAGTTGTCCTGAAAGTGATGATGCACCTGACCTATCTGAAACGCCGATGTAAGCGCCAGCGGATTGGTTATTCTGAAGGCCAGACTGGTCAGCGTGAAGCCATATTCCCACGACTTTGAGTCGCGTGTGTGCATGCCGGCGTTGCCTCCCGTGCCCATCACGCTTCCGGCAAGCTGGCTGAAGCCCATGAAGAACAGCGGATAGTGGCTTCTGGGCTTGCTCTTCTTGCGGTTGAGGCTTTGCGGAATGAAGGGCGACGTTACATATACGCGCTCAATCTCCTGTCCGTCAACAAAGTTAGTCTCGTATGTGCGGTTAAACTTCTTGCCGTCGCTGCCGTAGACAGATATTTTTGTGCTTCCTGCTGAATCGTTTACAACAATCTTCTTGTTGTTCACCACGAATGTAGTGTCGCCGGTTTCGGCGGCCATGCCCGTCAGGGGCAGCAGCGCCGCCAGAAGTAGTGTCTTTTTCATATTTGTCATATTTATTGTTTGTTTCTTTGATTATGCGTAACACAGTTTCATTATGTCGTCGGGCGAGAGTTCGCCCTCAATGTATATCACCGTTCCCCGGTTGGGCTTCACCTTGCTGAACAGTATGTAGCGGTTGATGCCCTTGCTCTTTGGCGGCATTATGTAGTATCCGCTCACTATCTGGCCGTTCTCGACCACCTCGCGTATCTTCTTGGCGTTCTTTCTGTCGGCCTTCAGATAAGGCTCTATGCTTGCTCCGATGTTCTTGTAGGTAAGGCTCTTGTACACCTTCAGCTCATATCCCTTCAGCTTGGCGTTGTGCATCTCCACCATCTTGCAGCCCTTGGCATGTCCGAACCGCTGAAACACCTTGTTGACGTTAAGCCCCTCCTGCGCCATGGCTGGCGTTGCGGCCGTAAGGGCCAGTGCGGCTATGAGTAAGATGCGGCATAGCCCGTGCCACATAGTGCCGCTCCGTGCGCGGCTTGTGCCTTTGGTGTTGCGTCGTGTGGCCTCGCTGTTGCCGAAGTATGTGTTGACCGGCAGCCTGCATGCCGCGGCAAGGCGTGTCATGGCCGTTATCATTATCGCGCATACAACATTTATGGCGTCAGCATGCGTTGCCGGCAGTTGCGGGTTATAATATTGCTGTTTCATATCTCGGGTTAATGTTTTTTACATTGTTGTTTATATTATCGTCTTTCATGTGCCTGCATGAGGCGTTCAGCCGTAAGAGAGTGTCATTGGCGCATCAGTTCGAGCGCGCCAAAATTGTCTTCCTCGTCAGAGGATACCATTTCGAGAGCCTTAAGGGCTTCCTCCTCAACCACCTTCTTGTTGGTGTACACCTTGCCGTCTATCACGGCATAGTTGTCGCTATGGCGCGGCAGCGCGATCATCACCACCGCTATAAGTATGGCTGCCGCTGCCGTAATGGCCGTGTATATCCATCCGTGGCGGTCGGTCTTCCTTGCTTTGTTGAGGCTGCTGTCGGCTGTTGGGGCAGTCTCGGCGGCGTCGGCCCGTTCTTCGGCAATGTAGGCAAACAAAGCCTTGTATGGCATCCATTCCTCAGGAATGTTGTTGTCCCTGTTGGTAAAATATCCGCGCAGAGCCCTTTCCTCAGCCGATGAGGTCTCACCGTCGAGATATTTGTCGAGCAGCTGCTTAATATATTCTTCCTTTTTCATCACACTATAAATATCGTTCAAAGCGTCAGTAAATCTTTTCTCTTGGCCCTTATGGCCGTAAGTTTTATAAAGTCCTCACGTATCTTGCGGCGTGCCCTCGACAGGTTTTGCCGTAGGCTTTCGGCCGTGCATCCCGTGATTTTCATTATCTCAGAGCTTTCGTAGCCCTCAATCTCCTTCATCTTGAATATCTGTCTTTGCAGTTCGGGCAGATGTTCAACGATAAGTCTTATCAGGTCGGCCTCGTCTTTGGCTTCAGCCCTGTGCCAGTCGTCGGCTGTCAGGCCTGTTGCTGAGGCCTTTCCGTCTTCCAGCCGGTCGTGGCGCCACTGGTCGCTGTATTTGTTGCGCAGCATGGTCATGGCCAGTGCCCTTTTGTTTTCATACCGGTCGAGCGTAGCCCGCATGCTCCAGAGCTTGAGCATCACCTCCTGCACCAGGTCCTCAGCGCTGTAGTCGTCTCCCGTAAGCTTGCGTGCCAGCCCTTTCAGCTCGTCGCGCATGGGTATTATTATGCGGTTAAATTCTTCCGGTTTCATCATTGTTTCATAAAGGTAACGTATGACGCGGAAAAACGTGACATCAAAAAAGAACTTTTTTTAAAATTTGTTTTGAAAAGCAGGATTGAAGCCTGGCTGCCGATGACGGCAGAAGCTTGCGGATTGCATTGTCTTAACTTCAATCGGTTGATTTGGGCTTGATGTTATCATAGCTCCGTCGTGCCTATGTTGAAAGCCTGTTGTGATAGGTCTTTCCCATGCTCGTCTGCCGATGCCGGCTTGTGTTTATAAAAAATAAGAACGGCCGGAGAAAATTTCCCCCGGCCGTAATATGGTCTGCCATGATGCGGCGTCTTTATTTCTTCACAAACTTATATCCTCTGACGTTGCCGTCGGCTGATTTTACAGTGGCAATGTATATTCCTGCCGGAAACGATGACAGGCTGACAACGTTGCCTTCGGCAGTCAGTGTGGTGCGGCCTGCCGTGTCGCTGATAGCTATGCTCTTTGTGCCTTCGGCGGCCCGCAGTTCGTTGCCCGATATCATTATGCCTTCGCCCTCGCCTGTAACGGCTGTTACGCCTGTTCCTGTAGAGCCGGTGTATATGCCTATGTTGTCGAGCAGCAGACAGTCGCCGCCTTTGGTTCTGAGGCGTATTGCTATATAGATGTCCTTGCCGTCATAGTCGGCCAGACTTATTCCGCGTGTCTTCGGTTCTGCTGTCTCGCCCTCAACGTTGAGCACTTCAGTGTATGCTGCGCTGTTGTCTTCGGTGGCAGACACCATTATCTGATAGTCCTCAAGGAACTGCTGATTGAAAGAGTTTGCGTCCCACACGAGATAGCTGTCTTTGCCTTTGATGCTTACCTTCGGCATTATGAGCCAGCGGTCGGCCTGGTCGGTGCCCTCGAGCCATGATGTTCCTGCCAGCATATATTCGCCGAACACGTTATGCGCTACGATGTTGAACAGGCCCCATCCGTCTGCGTTAAACTCGTCGCCGGCTGACGGGTCTACGGTGCCGTTGTCCTCGGCGCGGAATGTGAAGTCAGATGGAAGTTTGCCGTCCTCAAAGTCCCAGAATTTCACTGGTTTGCTTACCGCGGTGAAGTCTTTTGTCAGCACGTTGTTGTCGGCGTTCTCGTCGTTGTCGTTTGCAACTTCCACCTTCAGCTTGTGGCTGCCGTCGCTCAGGTCTGCCAGCAGGCCGCTGAACGTAACGGTTGTGGCGCTCTGAGCCTTCATGGCGATGGTGCTGTCTTTAACGGCCACGTCGTCGATGCTAACTGTTACTTTGGCGTCGAGGTCGGCTACGCCGCTGTTGGCCAGGTTGAATATCACGTCCTTGAGGTTGCTCTCGCGCACAAAGTCGTAAGGACTCTGAAGGTCGGAAACGGCAAGGTCGTTGAGGTTGCTTTCAACCTTCTCGAACGAAACGTCGTCAACGAGAATGAGGTTCTGGTTCTTGTCGCTGAACGCATAGAAGCCTAAATAGATGGTCTGCGCCTTGTCGAAATGAACAACGTTGACAGACTCCTCGTATTTGTTGTTCAGAATCGGGTTGAACTCCACAATCTTGTTGGTCATGGCCTCAGGCTTGGCCTCGTTGCCCCAGTATACGGCCATCTTTTCGGGATAAGAGTCGAGGTTTGAATACCAGAACTTCAGCACATAATAGCCCGGTTCAACGTTTATCGGGTCGAGCATGGCCCAGTCGTCGCCGCTGTTGTTTGAGTCATAGCCGTAAGCCAGACATCCGTTGCCGGTGTGCGCCATGTTGAAGAAGCCTGATTCGATGCTTACGTCCCATGTGCCCTCGTCGTTGTTAAGGTTGTAGAATGTGAAGTCCTGCGTGTTCTCCGAAGCCTCGAAGCCCATTGTGTAAGGAGCATTCATCGGTGCCTTGTGCCTTACCGAGGTGTAGCATGTGTCGTTCGTGTGGTCGAAGTCGTCGGGATGAGTGGCCCATGCCTTTATTTCGTATGTGGTCAGCGGGGCAGATAGGTCGGCTTTGGTCTTGAACGTATATTCAAGTGTCTCGCCGGCTGCGAGCGGCTCGCTCACAGTCTCGTTGGCAATCTCCTTGCCGTCAACGGCAAACGCAACGTCAAACCCGCTCAGGTTAGTGCGTCCGCTGTTCTTTATCGCCACCTTTACAGTCTCCTGTCCGAGGCCGTAGCCCGTGGCAGGGCTCAGTATCTCCGCAACTTTTATGTCTGTCGGGTTGGCTATCGGCTCAACCGTAACCGAGCAGAGATAAAGATAGTCCTTGTAAGCCGTAGATGTGGCGCGGAACGCTATGTGGAACGGCTCGCCGGCCTTGGCGTCAACGAGAAAATAGCCCGACTGCTCGTCTTTCTTTATATTGTCGTATGTAGCCTCCTTGCTGGTCATGTCTTCCACGGTGCCGCCCTTGCCCGAGTACACCTCCATGCTCTCGCCATACATGCTTCCGCTGAATGTGTATTTCACTATCAGCGTGCCGGTCTCGCTTGGCGTTATGGCAGGCGAAATCAGCCAGTCGTCGCCGTTGTTGAAGTAGTCGTACTTATAAGCCACTTTCGACGGGGTGCCTTCTTCGTTGAAGAGCCATGTGGCGCCGTCGCTGTTGGCATCAACAACGGTCCATGTGTTGAACTCGTCAACCGTCTCAAATGCTGTTGTATAGATTGCGTCTGCATGTGCAGAAACAACCGACAGCATAAGGAAAAGTAAAAACGTAGATATCTTCCTCATAATAATAATGTTGGGGCTCACTTGACAATAAAGCCTGAACGCCCGCAAGGCTGATCCCCCTTTAACCTTACGAAAGTTGGCCTGATGAAATGTTTAGATTATAAATATAGTAAAAGAATCGTTATGTATGGTTGCAAAATGAAATACTTTAATTAAAATTAACTCAAAAATGAAAGCAAACAGAAGTTTGGTAGATAATATGTGATATATAGGACAAACAACGTGAGACATAAGACGGCGACAAAATGAAGCAAAAAGACGGCCGAAAGCATGAATAGAAATAGATAAAACCGTCTATAGCTTAATGAAATATTGTGGCTTGGTAACGTCGAAAAACACATCTCCTGTCATGTTCTGCGTTTGGTGTTTTTGATAAATAAATCAAACGGAGTTTGTAAACATTTATGACATTTCCCGTCCGTTTGACGCTCTCAGAATGGCGATGTCCGTCCTCAATCCACTTTTTGCCTTGAAAATCGCCATATTTTGCCCATTTCTGTTAAGTCGTTGTCCTACAGATGTTTACGTAAAAATACATCCCAAATATCAATAGTTAAAAAACATTACTCGGCCGTTTACCACTCAAAAGTGGCCCATTTACGATGCGTTACCCATCGCCTTTCGCATCAAAAGCAATCGTTTTAGCAGTAAAAAACGATTATTTTAGCTTGGTTTTATGAGGTAAAAGTGAATATAAGTTAATATACCTATTGCGTAAAGGCTATTGTTTTAACTTTCGTTATAATTTAATTTTCTAGATTGAGAAAATATTTTGTCATGATTATTTACTGGGAAGTGGATGGAATTTTTGTATGTAAAATTCGTAATTGTGTATTGTGGTTTATATTTAAGATTAAAAAAGTTATAGCACGAGACATGGGATATTTTTATGCTAACATATGTGTATATCTAAAGTTGTTTTTGTAAATATATATCTTTGCGGACAATTAACCGCATATTTTGCGGCTTATTGTCCGCAAAGAACTATGATTTTAATGATTTCGTTATGTAAAATGTGATTTGTATCTGCTGTTTGTGCAATGTATTTTGTTAGTTTTTCATTGCATATTTACATTGCCGGGTATGGGTTTATGCATTTGTTATTGCCGTTTTTGTGTGTTTAATGAAAAACAAAAAATCCTGATTTCATTCACGAAATCAGGATTTTTGTTGATAGTGGTGCCACCAGGAATCGTAATCTAACGATAAGTGGCTGAATATCTTTGATATAAATTTTAGCTAAAGAAGTAATCTCCCGCTATTGCTCCACCGGATTCTTGCAATATTTTGCGGTGTCTTGCGGAGTCGATTTCCTATTACTCTACAAAGGTAACTCTTTATTTTGAAATACAAGCAGATGCCTTGTATTTTTGCTTCACCTCATTGGGGAATTTCAATTTAAGTGGATAATATTACAGAATATATTTGTTAAATGATGTTCTTGTTTTTACAAATAATCACCAATCTTTAATGATTTAGAATAACTATCAACTTCTTTATCTGAAG
>OLGJ01000778.1_pt1 | contig 17253 bp, 11 predicted proteins | sample 1605431 | NCBI WGS metagenome assembly OLGJ01 (sample SAMEA3888920, study PRJEB22519) | human gut metagenome | biome: human gut; feature: human-associated habitat; material: faeces | place: Denmark | collected 2009
AAACCACGACCATCAACATTCTGAGCGGCTATCTCCAACCGCGCGCCGGACAGTGTCTGATCTTCGGCGAGGATATCCGCACAAAGCAGTGACCGCCGCACCCGTCCCGACAGGGGCGGGTGCATTTTTTTATTTCCCGACGGTCTTCGCCCGCTTTCGACAGGCCTCCCGCCGTACAATAGGCAAAAAAAGGAGGCGACCGCCATGAAAAAAGACCAGAAGACCGATTTCCTCTCTACCCGTGTGCGATACATACCCATCAACGATATCCGTCCCAACCCCCAGCAGCCCCGCCGCCGGTTCGACCCGGAGAGTTTGCAGGAGCTGGCGGCCAGTATCGCCGCCTACGGCATTCTGCAGCCCATCACCGTCCGGCAGCAGGGCGCAGTCTACGAGCTGGTGGCCGGCGAGCGCCGCTGGCGGGCGGCACGGATCGCCGGGCTGCGGCAGGTGCCCTGTCTGCTGGCCCGGGTGGATGAGGAGGACGCCGCCCTGCTGGCCCTGATCGAGAACCTCCAGCGCCGCGACCTGGACTACATGGAGGAGGCGGCCGCCATCGCCCGCCTGCTCCGCCGCTACGGGCTCAGTCAGCAGCAGGCGGCGGAAAAGCTGGGCCGCAGCCAGTCCGCCGTGGCCAACAAGCTGCGTCTGCTGCGGCTGGAGGAGCCGGTGGCGGAGGCTCTGCACCACTACGGCCTGACCGAGCGCCACGCCCGTGCCCTCCTGCGTCTGGAGGACCCGGAGCAGCGCCTTGCCGCCGTCGAGCACATCGGCAAAAACCAGCTGAACGTCGCCGATGCCGAGGCCTACATAGACCGTCTGGTCGCGCAAAACCAGACGACGCAGCCCCGCCGCCGCAGCGCGTATATCATCAAGGACGTCCGGCTGTTTCTCAACAGCGTGGACCGGGGCGTCCGGCTCATGCAGACCGCCGGCGTCGGCGCCAAAGTCTCCCGCCGGGACACGGAGGACGCCATCTGTCTCACCGTTACCATCCCCCGCGCAAAGCCGCAGAAAGATGTGTCGTAACGCTTTTGTAACCCATTCCTTGACAAACCGTGATACAATGCAGTAACGGCACGGCATTTTGCCGGTATTGCCCAAACCTGATGATACAAAGGAGGGGACACCATGAGCGACGAGTTGAATATGTCCTCTGTTACCGCCGATCCTGCGCCGGAGACGGCCGGCAAGCGCGCGGCCCCGGAAGAAAAGCCTCCCAAGACCCCCGGCAAAAGAGCCGGACTGATCATCGGCATCGCCGCGGCGGTGCTGGTGCTGGCCTACGCGGGCTGCTGTGTGGCCGCCAACGCGCTGTATTCCCACACGGCGTTTCCCAACACCTCCGTGCTGGGCATGGATGTGTCCGGCCTGTCGGCGCAGGAGGCCGAGCAGCGCTGGACGGAGCAGGGGAGCGCCCTGCTGGACGGCATGACCATCCGCCTGACCCGTGACGGGCAGGAGATCGGCAGCACCACCCTTTCCGACCTGGGCGTCACCGTTCTGCCCGTCTATGTCTCCAAGGCTGCCGGCTGCGACGTGCAGGACCGGGGCTGGGGCAGCGATGTGACCGCGTTCCTCCGCGGCGGCTGGCGCTTTATCGAGAGCTGGTTCAGGGCCGTGGATGTCACGCCCCAGCTGGACGTGGACGAGGCGAAGCTTACCGCCGCCTGTGAACAGCTGTCCGACACCGTGGGCTGCACCGTAACGGACGGCGGCTCCCGGCTGGCGGAGGGTGAGGGCCTGTACATCACCAAGCCGCAGGACGGCGAGAAGCTGGACGCGGCGGCGCTGCGCGCCGAGTTGGCGCAGCGCTTCGAGAGCCGCGACCTGTCCGCTGCGGCGCGGTCCGTGGAATGTGTGTTCGCGGCCCACACCGCCGCGCCCATGGACGTGCAGGCGCTCCACGACGAGATCGCCGGCACCATGGCCGCCGCCATCTGCGACAAATCCACCGGCAAGCCCACCCAGTCCCGCGTGGGCGTACAGTTCGATGTGGAGACGGTGCAAAAGCAACTGGACGCTGCCCAGCCGGGCGAGGAATTCCTGGCTGACGCCCAGGTGCAGTTCCCGCCCGCCGCCACCGAGGAGCTGGAGCAGGCCATGTTCCGGGACGTGATCGGCACCTGCACCACCACCTGTGCCGGCCCCTGGGGCCGCCGCCAGAACATCAAGCTGGCCTCCGCCGCCATCAACGGCCGCATCTATAACCCCGGTGAGGAGTTCTGGTACAACGCCACTGTGGGCCAGCGCACCGAGGCCCGGGGCTTCCAGCCCGCCGCCGCCTACTCCGGCGGCAAGACCGTTACCTCCATCGGCGGCGGTATCTGCCAGGTATCCTCCACGCTGTACTATTCCGCCCTCATGGCGGACCTGCAGATCGTCTTGCGCTACGCCCATATGTTCGACCCCGGCTATATGCCCGTCACGGGCTGTGATGCCACGGTCAGCTGGGGCGGCCCGGACTTTGCCTTCCGCAACAGCACCAACTACCCCATCAAGATCACCACCAGCTACAACGACGAGACCAACCAGCTGACCATCACCTTGCTGGGCACCAAGACCGACGACCACTATGTGGAGATGACCAACCAGTTCCTCTCCTACTCCGAGCGCAAGACGGTCTATCAGGAGTCCGAGTCCGTGGCCCCCGGCACCACCGAGGTGGAGCAGTACGGCCACAACGGCTACGCCGTCCAGACCTACCGCAACGTCTACGCCGGCGACGGTACGCTCCTCCGCAGCACCAAGGAGGCGTACAGCGACTATGACCGGGCCGACAAGATCATCCTGGTCGCCCCCGGCGAGCTGCCGCAGTAAATAAAGAAACAGCCCCCTGCCGGGGGCTGTTTTCTGCTTTCGCTGTGTCTTCGCCGGGAGCAGACAGAGAAAAAGACCGGCTTTCGCCGGTCTTTTCTTTCTGCGTATCATTCTCTCCGCAGGGCTTCGATGGGGTTCAGCTTCGATGCCTTCATGGCCGGCACCAGGCCGAACACCACGCCGATGACCATGGAGAAGGCCACCGCGATGATGCACGCCGGTACGCTGATGGCCACCGGTGTCCCCATGATGTGGGACATCATCTCTGCCAGGCCGATGCCCGTAGCCACGCCCAGTATGCCGCCCATGCTGGTCAGCACCGCCGCCTCCGTCAGGAACTGCCAGAGGATGCGGCTCTGCTGCGCGCCGATGGCGATCTTCAATCCGATCTCGCGGGTGCGCTCGGTGACGGACACCAGCATGATGTTCATCACGCCGATGCCGCCCACTACCAGCGAGATAGCCGCGATCCAGATCAGCTGCTTGTTGGTGCTCTCCGACAGGCTCTGCAGGTCGCTGGCCTGCTGGAGGAGATCCTTGGACTCGTATTTGTACTTCGTGGTCCGGATGGCGTTCTCGTTCAGATACTTGGCCACATTGTCGCCGGCGGCGGTCATGTCGTTAGTGCTGGTGGCCCGCACCGCCGCGTACTGGGGTTCATCATACCGGTACGGCACCGACCAGCACACGTCCGGGATGAAAATGGTCCCCGCTGTGCTGCCGGCGTACATCTGATAATCCTTAAAGCTGTTGATCACCGGTCCGCTGCTGGACCGGGAGGACACCACACCCACCACGGTGAACGGCATCCCGTTGATCTCGATGGTGCCGCCGATGGGGTTCTCGCCCTGGAACAGCGACTTTGCCGACTTCGCGTCGATCAGCGCCACATTCCGCCGGTTCTCATAGTCCGCCGCCGTGAAGGACCGTCCGTAGTTCACCGCGTAGTCCACGGCCGTCAGATAGTGGTCGTCCACGCCGTACAGCGACCCGCTGAACGCCGTATTGCCCACGTACACGTTGTCGCACCAATCCCGGGAGTAGTACATACTCACCAGCGACACGCTGCCCAGCTTCTCCATCTCATCCCGCATCTCCCGGGTCACTGGGTCGATACCCTCCGGCAGCGCCGAGTAGTTCAGGTCGAAATAGTTTTGGCTGTCTGTGGCGCCGATGGTCACCCGCACCACGTTGTTGCCCGCGCCGATCAGGTTCTGCTTGATCTGCTCGTTGGTGCCCTGAATGGTGGACACGATGGTGATGATCGCGGCGATACCGATAATAATGCCCAGCATGGTCAGAAACGACCGCAGCTTGTGGCTCCACACGCCCTGAAAGGCGAGATTTATATTTTCCAACATATGGTTATCCCGCCTCCTTTATATGCCGTAGTTGTACAGCTGGTCGGTCGTGGCCTCCTGGGTGTGGGCACCCTCCACCACGTCGCGTCCATAGGGGAACGCCACGTAGTCGTCGATGGTCAGCCCGCCCCGTATCTGGGTGTAGCTGCCCCACAGATCCCGGCCGGTCTGTACCCACCGCTGCTCCAGTCTGCCGTCCTCGCCCCGGGCCATCACATAGCTCTTGCCGTTGTCGGTCCGGATGAACATACTCTGCAGATACAGTGAGCTGCCGCTTTCTTCCGCGCTGGTGTCCTTCTGGTACTGTATATCCACATAGTCATTGGGCTGCAAATTCGCGTCCTCGGTGACAAACACCTTGAAGGGGTAGTAGGACACGTTACTGTTGCCGTCGCCCCAGTTGTTGCCGTTGCTGGTGGGATAGTCGTCGATGGACACGATGGTGCCCTCGCAGGCCGCTCCGGTCATCCAGCTGCTGATGGATACGCTGTCGCCCACCTGCACGCTGCCCAGATCCATCTCGCTGAGGGTGCCGGTGACGTAATATCCGCCGCCGCCGGACAGCTCCACCACGGCCTCGCTGTTGTTATAGGCCTCGTCCGGGTCGCGGACGGCCTTCACCGTGCCGTCGAACTCCGCGTACACGTTGCCGTCGCCCAGCTCCGCCAGCTTCTTGTCCAGCTTCAGCTTCGCCACCTTCAGGTTGACCTCCTGCTCCTTTACCGCCTGAGCCTTCTCCAGAATGGCCTTGTTCAGATCCAGCTGGGTCATGGAGGTATCCAGCAGCTCCTGAATTTGGGCGATCTTCCGCTGCAGCTTCTCGATCTCGGCCTTCTTGTCGCCGTAATCCGGCGCGCCGTCGGTGAACTCTTTGAAGCCGTTGTTCCACGGCTTGACGGTCACAGATACCAGCTTTTTGGCCGTTGTGCCGCCGCCTTCGCCGCCGGCAGGGGGCTGCGGCGGGTCTTGGCTGCCGCCGACGGCTTCACCGCCGCCGGTCTCTCCGCCGCTGGGCACATCCTCCGTCACCGCCGTCAGGATATAGCCCTCGTTGCCCATCACAGCTCCGCCCAGTTTGTTGCCCGCGCGGGTGACAAACACCAGATACAGCGTGCCGTCCGTCTTGCCCCGACTGCTGAAAATACCCATCAGGTCGGCCTGCGACAGCGCGAAGCTGCCGTCGCTGTCCGTCGTGCGGTAGTAGTAGATGGCGTTGTCCTTGTCGTTGCCGCTGCCGGTGCCCAGCTTCATGCCGTCGATGGCAATGTGCGTCAGATCCACCACGTCCCTCTCATCGTCCGGGCTTTTCGTGGCGTCCTCGATAAGCTTGTTCAGCTCCTTTTCCAGCTTATCATACTCCGCCTGCAGCGTCTCCTTGTTCTTCGCCTTCTTCAGCAGCTCCAGCTCGTTTTTCATGACCTCCAGGTTCTCCGTCTGCCGGTCATAGTCGATCTTGGCGCGCTCCACGGTGGCCTGTGTCAGGGTGGAGTCATAGCTCACCAGCGCCGTGCCCTTCTTGACGCTGTCGCCCTCCTTGACCCACACCTTCTTCACCGTCTGGCTCTGGGAGATGTAGATCTTCTGCAATTTGTCCGTGGTCACCATGCCGCTGGTGTTGGAGGTGTCCCCCCAGTAGTCGGTCATGGCGCACTCGTTGACGGCGTATACGTTCACGTCGCCCCGCTGGGCGTTCCGGGCGATGGTCAGTCCGCCCCACACCGCGCCGCACACGCCCACCACGCAGGCGGCGGCGATAATGCCCTTTTTCAGCTTCTTGCTCATGCGCGGCTTCTCGCCGTCGGGGCGCTTTTCGCCGATATGCAGCTTTTCCCGCAGCGTCAGCTTCTCACTCATAGTCGTCACCTCCCGACAGTACGCCGTCCCGTATGGTCATGACCTTGGCGGCGTGGTTGGCGATGGAATGGTCGTGGGTGATCATGATGATGGTGGAGCCGCCGTCATGCAGCTGCTGAAACAGCTCCATCACCGCCGCGCCGCTTGCGCTGTCCAGCGCGCCGGTGGGCTCGTCGGCCAGCAGCAGCTTCGGATTGCCCACGATGGCCCGTGCGATAGCCACCCGCTGGCACTGTCCGCCGGACAGCTGGTCCGGCCGGTGGTCCACCCGGTCGGAAAGCCCCACCGTCTCCAGCGCGGCCCGGGCCCGTTCCAGCCGTTCCGCCTTCTTCACCCCGCCGTACAGCAGGGGCAGCGCCACGTTTTCCAGCGCCGTCAGCTTCGGCAGCAGGTTGAAGCTCTGGAACACGAAGCCCAGCTCCTTGTTCCGCACCTCCGCCAGCTGCTTGTTGTTGCAGGTGGTCACGTCCCGCCCACCCAGCAGATAGCTGCCGCTGGTGGGCACGTCCAGACACCCGATCAAATTCATCAGCGTGGTCTTGCCGCTGCCGGAGGGCCCCATGATGGCCAGATACTCGCCCTCCTCCACGTCAAGGTTCACGTTTTTCAGGATATGTGCCACGGACTTTCCCATGGGGTAGTCCTTGCATATATCGCGCATTTCCAAAATCATGGTCAGCCCTCCATCGGCGGAATGACCGCTGGCGCGGAGGCGGCCTCGCCGCCGGGAATCACGGCTGCGGTGCTGCCGTCGTCCGTGACGGTGTCGTTCTCAGCGGGCATATCGCCGCCGTCCATGCCGTCCATGGGCACGTTTTCGTCGATTTTTTCACCGCCGCCCTCGGGGTATACCTCGCCGCCGCTGGCGCCGGGGTCAAAGGTGGCGTCGTCATAGGTGATGCACGTCATGCCCGCCTTCAGGCTGTCGTCGGGATAGGCGATATAGTCCTCCGCCGTCAGGCCGTCCGTCACGGGATAGGTGTCCGTCTCCGTGTTGTACTCGCCCAGGGTGATGCTCCGCTTCTCCAGCTTGCCCTTGCTGTTCTGAGCCCACACCCAGGGCTTGCCCTCGGCGTCGTTGATGAAGTAGCTGGGCAGGTTGATCAGGCTTTCGTCCTGGGTGTCCTCCTGACCGTAGTCCGGCTCTATGTACACGTGCTGGCCCATCAGCAGGCCCTCGCCGCCGCCCTCCAGCGTCACATAGAAGGGATACTTGCTGGACATGGCCGTGTCGCTGTCGCCGTAATCGCTGCGGCTCTGCTGGGCGTTGTTCCAGTCGATGGAGCTGATGCTGCCCTTCCACGTCTGGTCGCTGACCCGGGAACGGATGACAACCGCCGTGCCCTCGGTCAGCACGCTGGCGTTGTTTTCATTCACATAGCCCTTGATGCGGAAGCCGCCCGTCTCCACGATGGTCATGAACGGCAGGGCGTTGCCGGAGTTGTCAGTGCCGCCGTCCGGGTTCAGGGACTGCACCTCGCCGTCCACCGGGGACTTGACGGTGCTGTCGGCGGTGTTGGCCTTCAGCTTCTCAATGTCCTTTTTCTTGGTGGCGATGTTGGCCTTCGTCTCCAGCACCTTCACGTTCTGCTCCCGCAGATCCAGGGCGTACTGCCGCTTGGTGGCGTCGTCATAGGTGCTGTCCATCAGCTTCTGTATACGCTCCAGCTCCGCCTGCTGGTCCTCCAGCGTGGCGTTCAGCTGCTCCAGCTCCAGCTGGGCCATCTCCAGGTCGGTGCGGATCTGGCTGAGGTCATAGGTCAGCAGCACGTCGCCCTTTTTCACGCTGTCGCCCACCTTCACCTTGATGGTGTCGATGGTCATGGCGTCGTTTTTCTTGATGGTCGTCTCGCCCAGCGGGCTGACGATGCCTGCGAACCGGTCCGCCAGACCTACGGACCCCAGCCCGCAGATCATAGACACCGACTGCACGGAGGCCTCGCCCTCCGCTGCGCCGCAGCCGGACACACAGCCCAGCAGCATCACCAGCGCCAGTACAAAAGCCGCTTTTTTCATGTCGTGTTCTCCTTTTTCCTTCCCGCGCGCCCGCGGGATGATTTGCCTATTTACTTAGACGGCAGAAATTGTCATTCCGTTCCGCCGCTGCCCCCGACAATATCATATCATGCGCCTGGCCCTCAAAATGTGAACAAATCGTGAACACACGCTTAAGACCTTACTAAGGTTCCGTATCAAAACGGTGGCAAAACGCCCCGCGGAATATTGACAGCGTGCGGGGGAGTGTCCTATTATTATGGTGTTCCGTGTCCACCCCGGATATCTTACCGGTGTACGGGCGCCTTTCCGGCGGACACGGTCTGTGTACGATACCACCGGCAGGAGGTTTTGCCATGAACAAAAAACGTATCCGCCAGATGGATCTGGCCCTGCGCCGCCGCCTTTCCGACCGTCCCGCCGCGGACTATTTTGCCCCCGGGGACGCCCTGCTCCGCGCCCTCGAGACCGAGGGCTATATGCAGCGCTTTGCCGGGCTGTTCAGCGGCGCGCGCCTCCGCTGCGCCGACGTGCTGGCCCTCTGCCGCCCGGAGCTGGAGACGCTGTGCCCCGGCGAACCGTCCGAGGGCTGGCTGGCCTATGCCTACGACTATGCCCGCCGCCTGCTCTACCCGGAAAAGACCGATGCGGAGCCCTTCGCCCCCGGTGCGGTGTTCCTGCTGTCGGTGCTGCAGGTGCTGTTTGCCGCCGAGGCGGAGCTGCTGCCCCACGACCCGGCCTGGACCTTCGATTTCCTGACCGATGATGAGCTGGCCGGCAGTCCCTGTGCCCCGTCCTATCAGCGCTTCCTGCGCCTGTGGAGGCGGGAGTTCGTCTATGAGCTGATGCGTTTGGGCCTGGAGGTCACGCCCTACCGCACCCTTGAGCATATCGCCGGCGTCCACCACATCGCCGTCACCGCCGCCCGCGCCCTGCGGAAAAGCGGCGTGGCCGTGGACGTGGCCCTGGTCTCCGGCGCCGCCGCCGGCCACGATCTGGGCAAGTTCGGCTGCCGCCCCGGCGAGCGCGTGCCCTACCTGCACTATTTCTACACCGACCAGTGGTTCCGCCGCCGCCGGATGACCGATATCGGCCATGTGGCCGCCAACCACTCCGTCTGGGACCTGGAGCCCGACTACCTCTCCGTGGAGGCGCTGCTGCTGATCTACGCCGACTTCCGCGTCAAGCAGCTCCACGATGCGCAGGGCCGGGAGATCACACGTATCTCCACCCTGGCTCAGGCCTTTCAGGTGATCCTGGATAAGCTGGATGACGTGGACGGCGAGAAGCAGAAGCGCTATACCCGGGTCTACGCCCGGCTGGAGGACTTTGAGCAGTTCATGGTCAGCCGCGGCGTGGATGTCACCATGTCCGGCGGCGATACGCCCCCGCTGCCGGAGAAGCACACCGCCCTCATGACCGATGACGAGGCCCTCCGCGCCCTGACGCTCCGCTGCGTGGGCCACAATATGGAGCTGATGCACCGCCTCACCGACCAGCGCAGCTTCGCCCGTCTGCTGGAGGAGGCCCGCGGCGAGACGGATTGGCGCCGTCTCCGCGCTTATCTGGCGGTGATGGAGTCCTACTCCCTCTATCTGCATATCCCACAGAAGGTCCAGACCCTGACGTTCCTCTACGAGCTGCTGATGCACCGCGAGGGCGATATCCGCCGTCAGGCGGCGGCGCTGCTGGGCGAGATCATCGCCGGCTTCCACGCCGGCTACGCCAAGGAGCGCCCCGCCGACATCCGCCCGGACCCCCGGGCCATCACCGATGTGGACCAGTGGAGGCTCTATCTGGACAAGATACTGTATCCCGACCATAAGCTCATGCCCCAGCACCGCCGCTGGATCGGCTATACCCTGAAATTCGCCGTCGGCTCCCTGCTGAGCCACTGCCCCGGCCGGGAGGAGCGCTTCCTGGCCCCGGTGTTCGCCTACTACCGCAGGCCGGAGGATCTGGACGACTACACCGCCTTCCAGCTGCTGGATACCGCCGCCGCTCTGCCGGATACGGCCTATACGGCCAGCCGCGCCCGGCAGATGATGGACTTTTCCGCCGCCCTGTCCCTGCGTAAGGACCTGACCATCCGCATGGCCGCCGTGCTGCTGCTGGACCGTCTCGCCCGCCTGTACCCGGAGGACGGCCGCGCGCTGGAGGCCGTGACAGCCGTCCCCGACGGCGACAGCGGCACCCTGCGCTATCTCAAGCAAGATGTGCTCTCTCAGGGCGCGCCCCTTCTTCTGCCGGAGGACGTGGTCTCCGAGATCTTCCTGGACAACCTGAAGACTGCCACCCCGTGGATCACCAAGCAGGGCAACCTGCGCCTGCTGACGGACTTTGCCCGCAGCGGCAAAAGCCCCGCCCTCCATATCGCCACCCACCTGTCCAATCTCATCAAGGTCAGCGACCGCGTCACCGTCCGCCACAGCGCCGGCAACGCCCTGCTGGCCCTGGCGCCCCGCCTGACGGCCGACCAGCGCAACGAGGTGGCGGTGGAGCTGTGCCGCGGCCTGGAGCTGGGCCAGCAGGAGTTCACCAAGTATATCCCCGACTACCTGGGCCGTTTTGCCCTGTGGCTGCCCCCGGCGGAGCTGGATGAGGTGTTGGACGACCTCCGCGTGAACCTCAGCTCCTCCGACAGCCGCGTTACCGCCTCCGTGCTGGATACCGTGGGCGTCATCTATGAGGCGTACGATGCCTATCGCTCCCGCTTCCCGGAGACGGACGACGCCTACCGCCGCCGCCGTGAACGGCTGCTGGGCCTGCTGATGCGGGGCCTCAGCGGCATTGACGGCGCCACCCGGCAGGAGGCCCTGTTCGTGTTGGGCCGCCGGGTCTTCGGCTCCGGAGAGCTGGGCCGCCACGAAAAGCGCCGCGCCTTTATGCTCACCCAGCGCAAGCTGCTCTCCGCCCAGGATGAATTCCCCGGCGAGGGCCTGACGTTCTACTACCGGGCCGCCATGCTGGGCAAGCTCTACCGCTTCATCACCGAGGAGCGCCTGTTCCACAAGGGCTTTGACTTCGGCGCGCCCCGCCCCGTGGCCTTCTTCCCCGGCACCTTCGACCCCTTCACCCTGTCCCACAAGGGCATCGTCCGGGCCATCCGCGACCAGGGCTTCGAGGTCCTGCTGGCCATTGACGAGTTCTCCTGGTCCAAAAAGACCCAGCCCTACCGCCTGCGCCGGCGCATCGCCGCCATGGCCGTGGCCGACGTGTTCCACGTCAGCATTTTCCCGGAGGACTTCCCGGTGAACATCGCCAACCCGGAGAACCTCCACGAGCTGCGCGCCGCCTTCCCGGGCCGCAGCGTGTCCATCGTGGTGGGCAGCGACGTGGTGCTCCACGCCTCGTCCTACAAAAAGCCCGTCACGCCGGACTCCATCCACACCTTCGACCACGTGGTCTTCCGCCGCACCGAGCCGGATGCCGAGCCGGCGGATTACAGCTGCATCACCGGCAAGGTGCTGGAGCTGACGCTCCCGCCCCAGCTGGAGGAGATCAGCTCCACCCGCATCCGCGAGGCGGTGGATGCCAACCGCGACATCTCCAACCTCATCGATCCCACGGTGCAGGAGTTCATCTATCGCCGCGGCCTGTACCTCCGCGAGCCCCAGGACAAGCCCGTTCTCCGCACCGAGGACCTGAGCTTCCTGCCCGCCTCGCCGGAGACGGCGGAGAAATTCCTCCGCACCATGCTCTCCGTGCCCACCGCCGCGGCGCTGCGGACGCAGATCGAGAGCCGCGGCGACGACGTGATGGTCTGCCGGGACACCGACGGCACCATTCTGGGCGCGGCCAGCTACGCCTGCCTGGACTCCGCCCGCCTCTTCGCCCGCCTGGGCGACCCGGCCCTCTCCGGTCTGGTCCGCCAGAACGCCGGCGGCCGCACCCTGCTCATCAGCGGGCTGTTCGTGCCCCGGGGCGAGCGCCAGAGCGACCTCTGCCAGCTGCTCATCACCGAGGTGCTGACCCTGGCTCTCAGCCGTGAGTTCACCTATGCCCTCTACCTTCCCCTGGAGGGCGCCGTCTCCGGCTACGGCCGCCAGCTGCTGACGCTCCAGGGCTTCGTCCCGGCTGGTGACAGCACGGACGCCCTGGCCGTGGATATGCGCTGCCCCATCGTCCTCAGCCGCAACGTGGACACCGCGGTGAAGGCGCCCTTCAGCTCCTCGCCCCGGGTGCTTGCCGCCATCGCCGCCGCCCACCGCCGCCTGCAGGCGGCGCTGACAAAGCTGCAGCCCGGATCTCTGGTGCTCAGCCTGTCCGCCGGCGTCATCTACCACCGGCTGCTTCAGCGTATCACCGGCCGCAACGGCGTCCCCGCGGAGCCCACCACGCCCCGCGTCCTCGGCCCGGATATCTGCGTCCCCTACGGCAAGATCCTCCGCGGCGTGGCCGTGCCCAACACCGTCACCAAGACCCTGCGTACCGACAAGGTCTACGAGCCGGACCTCAGCACCTATTCCATCGAAGCCTACCCGGACTACTCGCCCCTGCCCGACCAGGTCCGCACCATCCACGCCTTTGCCCGCCCCGTCATTCTCGTGGACGATATGCTCCACGACGGCAAGCGCATCCGCCGCCTGGCCCCGCTGCTCGCCGAGACGAACACCCCCGTGGATCAGGTGCTGGTGGGCTACCTCACCGGCATGGGCCGCGATCTCATGGAGCAGCTGGGCTACGACGTGGACGCCATCTACTACCTGCCCAACCTGCGCCTGCGCTTCGTCGAGTCCACGCTCTATCCCTTCATCGGCGGCGATACCGTCCGCCGCAGCGAGGCCCTGCCCGGCGGCCTTCAGCCCGCCGTCAACCGCATCCTGCCCTACGCCGCCCCCGAATACACCGGCATGGACGACGAGACCGCCTGGGAGCTCTCCCTCTGCTGCCTTGAGAATGCCCGCGACATTCTTCTGGCCCTCGAGACCGAGTTCCGTTCCCTCTACGCCCGCAACCTCACCCTCAGCCGTCTCGGCGAAGCGGTCATCCTGCCCCTCTGTCCCGACAAGGGCGGCTGCATGACCTACGATCTCTCCCGCGCCGCCAGCACGTATCTTGAGGGAGATATAGAGCTTCTCAAACGCATGCGCCCTGCGAGATAATGCACCGTCTTTTCCGCCCTGCCATCGTCAAATCTCCTCGACGTACACACGGTACGCTTTCGTCGGTTTGCCATCGGCAGGACGCAAAATCCGGCACATTCTCTATTCCTCAAGGGGGGCCTGCGCCTCCGCGCCTCGTCTTGACACAAAGTCTGGGCCTTTATCAAGACTATGCGGCGCTGCTTCGTCATCGGCAGGACGCAAGATCCGGCACATTCTCTGCTCCTCAGGGGGCCTGCCGTGGCGTGAAATTTGCGCGTCAGCACCCCGCCGGAGGCAAAAAGATAGAAACAGGAGAAGCTACTATGATCGATCTCAACGATACCGCCCTGCCGCGCATCCCGTCTAAGTGCCGCGTCACCCTGCTGGCCCTGGGCGATGTGGGCAGCACGCTGCTGATGGGCCTGCGGCTCATGGGCGGCGACGTGATAGGCTCCATCGGCATCTGCGACGTGCGCCCCGGCGTTTCCGACCGCTGGGAGTTCGAGCTGAACCAGATACAGTCCCCGGACGGTGCGGCGCTGCCCCCGGTGGACATCATCGCGCCGGAGCAGCTGTTCGACGGCGACGTGTTCCTGTTCTGCGCCTCCCGGATGATCCCGGATACCTCCGTTACGGCGGGGGATGTCCGCATGGCCCAGTACGGCCTGAACCGGGAACTGGTGTCCATCTACGCCCGCATGGCCCGGGACAGGCGGTACAGGGGCCTGTTCTGCGTGGTCAGCGATCCGGTGGACCCACTCTGCCGTGCCGTCCTGCGTGAAAGCGGCCTGTCCCCGGCCCAGGTCCGGGGCTTCGGCCTGGGCGTCATGCACGCCCGCGCCCTGTACTACGCCCGGAGGGACCCTCGCTTCGCGTCCTACCTTACCGAGGGCCGCGCCTTCGGCCCCCACGGCGAGGACCTGGTGCTGGCCAACTCCATTGCGCATTACGACGACGCCCTGTCCCGCGAGCTGACGGATAAAGTCGCCCACGCCAATCTGGAGATGCGTAAGCTGGGCTACAAGCCCTATGTGGCCCCGGCCCTGTCCTCCGGCGCGCTGAGCCTGCTGGCCCTGCTGCGGGGGCAGTGGCATTATTCCTCCGTCTACGACGGCCAGGTGTTCATGGGCTGCCGCAATCGTCTGACCCCCGCCGGCATCGAGACGGAGCCGCTGACCCTGCCGCCTGCCCTGCAAAAGCGTATCGACGACACCCGCGCCAAGCTGAACGCCATAGAATAACGGAGGTATCCGCCATGCTCACCGTTCTGCTCCCCGAAAACGACCACAGCCCCGCCCTGCGGGACCTGCTGGCGTCCCTGCTGCCCCCGGGCAGCGATATCCGCGACCCCGATGACGGGCTGGAGGACCTGGCCGGCCGCCGTTTGCTGTTCGCTGTGGCGCTGGACGAGGGCGGCTGCAATATGGCCTATTACCGTATGCTCTCCCGCCTGCGCCGCAGCACAGACCTGCTCTCCGACAGTATCGGCGCGTGCATCGTCACCGGCGTGGGCGAGTTCTACACCAAGGATGTGGCCCGGGACATGGTCTTCGCCGCCAACCAGGCGGGCTGCGGCTTCCTCGGCCGCCCGCTGGTGGAGGCCACCGGTTCCCTGCGGAATTTCCGCACCCAGGCCCAGATCGGCGGTACCGATGAGGTCACGGCCTTCCATGCCGCCGTGGCGGAGCTGCTCTCCCGCCTGAACGGCTGGGAAAAGCCCGCCCCCATCCGCCATGTGCTGGCTCTCCACGCCTCCCAGCGCGCCACGTCCAACACCCTGGCCCTGTGGGAGCTGGTGAAGGCCGGTCTTCCGTCGGACCTCGGCGTGCAGGAGATCTGCCTCCGCAACGGCACCATGGCCGACTGCAACGGGTGCAGCTATACCGCCTGTCTCCACTTCGGTGAGCAGGGCGGCTGCTTCTACGGCGGCCCCATGGTGGACGAGGTCTATCCCGCCGTGCGGAAATGCGACGCCCTGGTCATGCTCTGCGCCAACTACAACGACGCCCTGGCTGCCAATCTGACCGCCTGTGTCAACCGGCTCACGGCCCTGTTCCGCCAGACCCGTATGTACGACAAGCGGCTCTTCGGCCTGATCGTCTCCGGCTACTCCGGCGGCGACCTGCTGGCCCGCCAGCTGATCTCCGCCCTGAATATGAACAAGTCCTTCTACCTTCCGCCCCGCTTCTCCCTGCTGGAAACGGCCAATGAGCGCGGCAGCCTTGTGAAGCTGCCGGGCATCGAGGCGCAGGCGGCGGCCTTCGCCCGGCACATCGCGGAGAGCTGAATAACCCCGCCGCAAACCGGGGAAAATACTTCCATCAATCAAAAGGAGGTGTGTTCCATGCAGGCAATGGTGCTGGAAAAGGCGTGCATCCAGTGCGGACTGTGCGCGGGGCTGTGCCCGGAGGTGTTTGCGCTGAACAGCGGCGAGCCCGCCCGGGTGACGGTGGACCCTATCCCGGACGCGCAGAAGATCGGCGTGCAGGAGGCGGCGGACAGCTGTCCCGTGGCCGCCATTCAGGTAACGGCGTAAAAATCCCCGGAAATGCCACAAAAACCACTTTACAACGGTGATTTTCTGTGGTATCATCTCAAAGTACGCGCTAAGCGCGTCCGACCCCTGCCTTAGCCCTGCGGAGCGTTCCATCTCTCCCACGGCCCAGGCTGCGGGCGTATTTCAAGAAAGGTGGAAACACGACTATGATGCTGAAAGACCAGAAGACCTCTATCATCGAGGCCAATCGCACCCACGAGACCGACACCGGCTCCCCCGAGGTCCAGGTGGCCATTCTCACCGAGCGTATCAACCAGCTGACCGCGCACCTGAAGGTCCATCCCCATGACTTCCACAGCCGCCGCGGTATGCAGATGATGATCGGTAAGCGCCGTCGTCTGCTGGACTACCTGGCCAAGAAGGACATCGAGCGTTATCGTGCCCTGATCGCCAAGCTGGGTCTGCGTAAGTAAGTTGAAACAGGGTGATGTGCGCTTGCGCATCACCCTTCTTTCACATTCTGCGCCGTGTACAAATTGACCATTAGCAGTTGAAAATGCGCCGAAATTCAGGGTTTCGGAGCGTTTTCAAGTGCTAACGGCGATAGGTCGCGGGCAGAATGCCATTTCACAAAAAAGGAGAAACGATATGTCAACGATCATCACCAAGCGCCAGTTCCCCCACTATCACAAATACACCATGGACCTGGCCGGCCGTCCCCTGACGCTGGAGGTCGGCAAGCTGGCCGAGCTTGCCAACGCCGCCGTCATGGTGGGCTATGGCGACACCCGCGTCCTCTGCTGCGTCACCGCCGCCCCCCGTCCCCGCGACGGCATCGACTTCTTCCCCCTGTCCGTGGACTTTGAGGAGAAGATGTACGCCGTGGGCCGCATCCCCGGCAGCTTCAACCGCCGCGAGGGCCGTCCCGGCGAGAAGGGCATCCTGACCTCCCGCGTCATCGACCGCCCCATCCGCCCCCTGTTCCCCTACGACTTCCGCAACGACGTGTCCGTCATGTGCACCGTCATGGCCGTGGACCACGACTGCTCCCCCGAGATCGCCGCGCTGATCGGCACCTCCGCCGCCCTGGCCATCTCCGACATTCCCTGGAACGGCCCCGTGGCCGCCCTGAAGGTGGGCCTGGTGGACGGCAAGCTGGTCTTCAACCCCGACAGCGAGCAGCGCAAGGTCAGCGACCTGGACGTGACCGTGGTCTCCACCGGCAAGAAGGTCGTCATGATCGAGGCCGGCGCCAACGAGGTGCCCAACGATGTCATGTTCGAGGCCATCAAGCAGGCCCACGAGGAGAACCAGAAGCAGATCGCCCTCATCAACCAGATGGTGCAGGAGATCGGCAAGCCCAAGTTCGACTATCCCCACGCCGACTTCAACTACGAGCTGTTCAATAAGATCACCGCCGACTTCATGGACGAGGCCAAGGCCGCCATGGACACCGACGACAAGAACGTCCGCGAGCAGCGCTGGAACGCCATGATCGAGAAGTGGCACGAGAAGTACCTGGAAGAGTACCCCAACATGGACCAGTACCTGGAGGAGATCACCTACAAGTTCCAGAAGAAGATCGTCAAGGCATGGCTGCTCGAGGGGCACCGCGTGGACGGCCGCGCCAAGAATGAGA
>OLGJ01000786.1_pt1 | contig 17067 bp, 9 predicted proteins | sample 1605431 | NCBI WGS metagenome assembly OLGJ01 (sample SAMEA3888920, study PRJEB22519) | human gut metagenome | biome: human gut; feature: human-associated habitat; material: faeces | place: Denmark | collected 2009
CGAATTAAAAATACGATATTTGCACATTGTGATTTGGTCTTTCTGGGGCTGAACCGAATTTTAGAGTATAATGCAAGTGAAGAAAGCCGTCGTTAAACTGTGCCTCGCGCTGGCTGTCGTGATGCCGGGCATGGCATGGGGACAAACCAGCAGTATCAACGCTTTTTCGCCGTATTCGATGTACGGTCTGGGTGAGCTGCGGACCCCGGGAACGCTTCAGACACGTTCGATGGGCGGTGTCGGCGTCGGTATGCGTAATGCGGCTGCTGTCAATTTGCTCAATCCGGCGGCTTACAGTGCCGTGCGCCCCAAGTCGTTCCTTTTCGATTTCGGTCTTGAAGGGCAATGCTTTTACAATTCCCAGAAATATTACGGGCAGACGCTCAATACAAGTTATTATACGGTCAATTTCCACGACATTGCGTTTCAGTTGCCGATTGCCAAGCATTTGGGGTTGGGCTTCAGCCTGACGCCTTACAGCAGCGTCGGTTACCGGATGAAACAGGAGGTGGACGACGATGAAATCTGGGGTAATATCGGCCGCGTGCAGTACCAGTGGGACGGCGACGGCGACGTGACGGAGGTGAAGCTCGGCTTGGGCTGGGAGATCTTCCGCGGATTCTCGATCGGAATAGCTGCCCAGTACTATTGGGGCGACATTCAGCGGATTTATAAAACCGCTATTTTGGAGAATATAACCGGAGGAGGTCTTATCGCAGACGCGACGGGAACCGAAACCTACAGCGTTTCCCGTTTTAAGGGACAGTTCGGCGTACAGTGGTCCCCGATCAGCAACCGTCGGCGTATTCTGACGATCGGTGCGACCTACGATATCGGCGGCGACTTGAATCCGAATGTGACGACGAAGGTGCAGACCGGCGATATTTTCAATACGGTCGCTATGGATATGGGAAATCGTCTGGGGCTCAAGCTGCCCCAGCAGGTTGCCGTAGGTATTTATTACAACACGCCTAAAATAGCTGTGGGGGCGGATTACGTCTATCAGGACTGGCGAAGCGGCAATTCTCGGTTGGTCGAGAAATCCGCAGCCGGTTTCGATGTGGCTTACCGGAACACGAATACGGTTAAACTCGGGGTCGAATACACCCCCAATAAAGCGGATGTACGCAGCGCATTGAAACGCTGGTCCTACCGGGCCGGAGTTCGTTATGGTACCTATAACCAGACTTTCGGCGGAGTGGATGTCAATGAATACGCCGTGACGCTGGGCGTCGGTATTCCCCTGACGGTGTTGGGCGGCATATTGGGTGCGTCGTCGGTCGATCTGGGAGTCGAAGTCGGCGGACGCGGCAGTTTCAAGGCGATCAACGAACAGGTGAGTCTGGTTAAACAGACCTATTTCAAATTTTCGCTGGGCGTGACATTGTTCGGTGATTATTGGTTCGTTCGTCCGAAATACGATTAAACCACACATAAAAAATAAATTATAAAGAAGAATATGAATCGCATGAAAATTTTGCTGTCGGCAGTATTGGTGTTCGCTGCGACAGCTTCGATCGCCCAGGATTTCAGTGACCCTCGGTACGCTCCGTGGGGAGATACGCCCGAACAGCGTAAGCAAAACATTCTGACGAGCAACCTGCTGAAGGAAGCTGTCGATACCCGCGATTACGACGCAGCCGCTGTTTATTTCCGTACGCTTGCACAGGAGGCTCCTTCGGCTTCCGAAGCGACCTTTATTCGGGGGGCACAGGTTTATTCGAACAAGGTGCAACGCGCACAAGACCTGAATGAGAAAAAAGCTCTGCTCGATTCGCTGATGATGATTTACGACCTGCGTGTACAGTATTTTCCTTCCAGTCCCAATTACGGTACGGCTTATGTCCTTGACCGTAAAGCCCGTGAATATCTGACTTTCAATCCTTCCGACCGGGAAGGCGTGCGCAAGTTGTATAAGGAGGCGATCGAAGCCGGTTTGCAGAGCGGTTATGCTGCGCTGCCGGATGTCGCATTGGTGTATTTCAGCAATTTGTGCGATGATTATAAGATGGGCGAGGTCTATCCGGATGCCGTTTTGGATGAGTACGCTCGTCTGGCTCCGATTTTCGAGAGTGATGCTCCTGGAGTAAAGGAGGCGAAAACACAGTTCGATACCTGTTTTGCGGGTAGCGGTGCTGCCGATTGCGAGAATTTGGAGAAGATGTTCCGTCCGCGTATCGAAGCGGCTCCGGAGGATATGGAGTTGCTCAAGCAGACGGTTTCGCTGATGTCCCGTTCGCAGTGCAGTTCCGAATTTTTCCTTCAGATCGCCGAAAAATATTATGCGATGGAACCTTCTGCCCAGACGGCCATGATGCTGGCTCAAGGATTCCAAGAGCGGGGCGACTTCGCCAAATCGACTACTTACCTGCGTGAGGCGATTGCTGCCGAACAAGACGCCGTTCAGAAAGAGTTGCTTCTGGTGCGTTTGAGTATGACCGAACTGGCAGCCAAGAATCCTACGGCGGCTGCAGTTGCGGCTAATGAGGCCAAGGCGCTGAATCCCAATAACGGTATGGCTTATTTCGCCTTGGCGCAGGCTTATGCGGCTTCGGCTGCATCCTGCTCCGGACTGGAGGGTCAGGCTATTTTCTGGGTCGCTTACGATACGATGACGCAGGCAGCCAACCTGCTTGCCAACGACGCCGATGCCGGCAATTTCGCTCAGACGGCGCGTGATGCGGCAGCAAACTACCGTCGCGGATTCCCGACTGCCGAGGAGTGCTTCTTCAACGAATTGATGGAGGGTGCACGTTATACGATTACCTGCGGTCCGGCCCGCGGTATCGTGACGACCGTACGCCCCCGGTAGCGACATAGTTTGTACGAACGATGCTCCGAAGCATTCAACGATATGCACAGGTAGCACTTCTCATCGTGGGAAGTGCTATCTTGCTATATTCGTGCGACAAGGAGTCGGTGGCCGAAGAGCCTAACGATGAGGCTTTGATGACCGAGTACAGCGAGCATTTGACGATGACCAATACGGAGAACGGCCGGAAATCCTATGTTTTTACGGCTCCTTTGGTGGAAGGTTACTCTTTGGCAAAAGAGCCTTATCAGGAATTTCGCAAGGGCGTGGATATCGTGACATATCAGAAGGACAGTATCGGAGCGGTCGATGCTACGCTAACGGCTAACTATGCGATTCATTACGGGAATCGGAAATTATGGGAAGCCAAAGGAAATGTCGTAGTGAAAAAATCCAACGGACAGGAGCTCTACACCCAGCAGTTGTTCTGGAACGAGAAAACGCGCCGGATCTGGTCTAACGTCGATTCCAAGATCGTGGAAGAGAGCGGAAATTCCTACATCGTCGAAGGATTCGAGTCGGACGATCAGTTGAAAGACTGGAAATTTCGCCGAATCAAAGGGCGTATGTGGGTCAATATCGAGCCGACACGGGACGCGGATTCTACGTCGGTGAAACCCGTTGCGGACAATGTTTCCGCTGCGAAGGAGGCAGTTTCCGAACAGCCTGTCAAACCGGCCCGGCCGATACGGGGGAACGACCGGAAAATTCAACTGACTCCCGTAGAAAGTAACGATCGTTCCTTATGATAACTTCGGTGTTTATAATTCTGCTGATGTTGTTGCTTTCGGCTTTTTTTTCGGGGATGGAGATCGCTTTTACGAGCAAGAACCGCCTGAAACTGGAGATCGACCGGAAGCAGAGTCGGCTGTTCAATTTCATCGCCGACATTTTTGCCCGTCACCCCGGGCAGTACATCACGACGATCCTGGTCGGGAATAATATCGCCCTGGTTATCTATTCGCTCTATATGTCGCTGTTGTTGCGCTCGCTCGCGGCGGCAGTGGGTTGGACGGAGATCGCTCGCGGCGGGTCCGTCGTTCTGGAAACGGCGGTTTCGACAATCATCATCATCTTCGTCGCCGAATTTCTCCCGAAATCCGTTTTCCGGAACAGCCCGAATTTTTATTACCGCCTGTTTGCTCCTGCGATCTATTTCTTTTATCTGCTGCTTTTTCCGATCGCCAAGCTGACGACCTGGATTTCCCAGGGGATTTTGTGGCTGATGGGGCGTAAGCCGAAGGTTGCGATGATGGAGCCCATTTTCGACCGGACCGATCTGGCCAGCTTGTTCGAATCGGGGAAGCCGGAGGCGCAGCATGAACCGGATAATGAGATCAAACTCTTTCAGAATGCCCTGGATTTTGCCGATTTGCGCGTGAGGGATTGCATGGTTCCCCGTATCGATATGGAGGCGGTCGATATCGATGATACCTCGATCAAAGCGCTTACGGCGCGTTTTGTCGAGAGTAAGTATTCCCGTATTTTCGTCTGGAAAGAGAGTGTCGATAATATCGTCGGCTATGTCAATTCGAAGTCGCTGTTCCGGCATCCGACGTCGATCGATGAGGTGCTGATGGAGGTGCAATACGTCCCGGAGACGATGCCGTTGCAAGCACTCATGCAGCGGCTCATCCGTCATAAGAGCAATATTGCGGTCGTGATCGACGAGTTCGGCGGTACGGCCGGTATTATCTCTTTGGAGGATGTTCTGGAGCAGATTTTCGGCGAAATCGAAGACGAGCACGATGTGCCCGACCTTACGGAGAAACAGGTCGGCGATTCGGAATTTGTCCTTTCGTGCCGATTGGAAGTGGAATATCTCAATGAAAAATACGGGCTTGCCATACCCGAGAGTGACGAGTACGAAACGCTGGCCGGGTATATCATTTTCCGGTATGAAGGGCTGCCGGCGGCCGGAGAAACCGTGCGTTTCGAGCATCTTGAGATCAAGATTCTGCGCAGGACCCGTTCCCGGTTGGAGTTGGCGCGCGTGAAACGGTTGTAGTTTACGGGATATTTTCGACCGGTGAAGGGCAAGTGCGTTTTTTCGATATGCCGGATGCGGAAAATGACGAAAGAATTTGGTCGTTTATCATGGTTTTCAGAATATATTTATTATCTTTGAACACTCATTTTGAAACAATAAATTAAAATAGTTTATATGGCAAGTTTAAACACGTTACGGACCAGATTCGGTGTGGTTTTGTCGATTATCATCGCGTTTGCACTGCTGGCATTCATTCTCTCGCTTAAAACGGATATGGGACTTTCGGGTAACGACCCCAAGGTCGGTGTGATCGACGGTTCGAAGATCAGATATTCGGAATATATTGAGGTATACAACAACCTGAAAGACCAGAGCAACATCTCCGAAAGTAATGAAGAGCAGATGGATCAGTTGGCTGAAATGGCTTGGCAGACTCTGATTGCCAACCACGTGTACTTGCCCGGTTTCGAGAAGATGGGAATCTCGGTGACCGATGCCGAGCGTGAGGGACTTATCAGCGGCGAGTATTATTCCGGGACGATGGCTGCGGCTTTCACCGACCCCCGTACAGGACAGTACAGTGTGGAGGGTGTGAGTGATTTTATCGCCCAGGCAACCGGAAATCCCCAGATGCAATATATGTGGGGGGCTTTGGTCGGACAGGCTATGCGGGAGCGCGAAATCAATAAGTATAACGGCTTGGTCAAAGGCGGTGTATATGTCAATCGGCTGGAAGCGGAAGAAGGCGTCGATGCGCAGAATAAGACTTTCAGCGGTTCTTGGGTCGGCAAGCGTTATCACGATATGCCTGATTCTCTGTTCTCGGTTTCCGATTCCGAAATCAAGGCTTATTACAATAGCCATAAGGCCCGTTATGAGCAGAAACCTTCGCGCACGCTCTCTTATGTGGTGTTCGAAGTGGCTCCGAGTGCAGAGGATATGGCGACTTTGGAGAAGACCGTTCGGGAAGTCGGCGATGAATTTGCCGCGTCGGACGATCCGAAAGCATTTGCCAAGAATAACCGTTTCGGTAAAATTACAGACAATTATCGGTCGGTTGCCCAGCTTCTGGACGATGAGGCCGAAGCGCTGGCCAACGGCAAGCAGTATGGTCCCGTCCTGAAGAACGATACCTGGACGATGACCCGTGTCGTTGAAACTTTGAACGCTCCGGATTCCGTGGGCGTCCGCCATATTGTACTCACCTACGACCAACGCGACCTGGCCGACAGTCTGATGACGGCTTTGCGGCAAGGTGCGGATTTCGCACAGGCGGCTCGTACCCATTCGCTCTATATGCAGGATGCCGGAAATGGAGGCGATGCGGGCGTGATGCCTTTCTCTGCATTCCCGGACGAGCTTTCGGGACTTCTTTCGACGGCTAAGCAGGGGGATATTCTCCGTGTCGAAGTGGGTGACGTTATTCAGATTTTACAGGTTTATCGTCTGGACAAACCTTCGAAGCACATGCGCCTTGCGACGATCACTTATCCTGTTGAGGCTTCGTCGGCGACCCGTCGCAATGTGCATAGTCAGGCAAGTCTTTTCTCTGTCGAGGGCAAGGGTTCTGTCGATGCGTTCAACGAGGCAGCGAATAAGGGAAACCTCACTCCTCGTGAAGCGAAACTCACGCAGGGTGACCGTCTGCTGCAGGGACTGGCTGATTCGCGTGAATTGGTGCGCTGGGCATACGATGCCAAGGTGGGCGCGATTTCCGAGATTTTCCCTGTGGGTGATGACTATGTGGTCGCAGTGGTAACTGAGATCGACAATGAGGATTATACGCCGATCGAGAAAGTAGCGAACAATATTCGCCAGACGCTTATAACCGATAAGAAGTTTGAAAAGATCGTCAGCGAAATGAAGGGTTCGACTATCGAAGAGGTCGCCCAAAACCTTGGTACCGAAGTCGTTCCTTTCGAAGATGTCCGTTACGGATCGTTCTTTATCCGTAACATGGGTGTCGAGCCTCGTGTGATCGGAGCGATTACCGCAACGGAGCAGACGAATACGCTGTCCGAGCCGGTCAGGGGAAATGTAGGTGCTTATGTTTTCGTGGTGACGGATATTCAGGAGGCGGAAACTCCGCAGAGTATCGAAGCTGAAAAGGTACGTGCCGAGGCGTCGTCGCAGGGGATGATTCAGCGTCGTCTGTTCGATTTCCTGGAGCAGATGTCGAATGTGGAGGACTTGCGCGGCAAGTATTTTTAACCGTTACCGGTAGATTTTTTCCGGAATAGTTCCGGCCGAAAAAGAGGGATGTAGCTTATACATTCCTCTTTTTTATTGTCGTTATTGCGATGGCATAGGGGGATGACTTCTCTTCTTAAAAGCGATAAGAGCCGGTTTCCTGACTTCTCTTTTGTGAGGTGCTCGGAGTGGTAGTCCGGCCAATCCGCCGTTCTCTTTTTCCGCATCTTCGAAATGTCCGTGATTTTATCGTATATTCCGGAAGTCTTCGGGGCTGGGGGAGGAGAACGACGGCCTCGGCAGTCGAGGTTTTTGCCGGATAGGTGTTTGCGGTATGAAATCGGCTGTTTTCGAGAGCCGGGGGGGGGGGGGTATTCGCTGTCTGTCTAACGGGAAATATGGCCTACAAACATAATTTGTAGGGTTTGTGGAAATGGCACTGTGACAGCATGTATTCGGTCGTTGTTTGAGATCCGCCGCTGTATTTGCGCGGACTCTGGATGTGAGGCCGGCGATGGCATTATGAAGGACGATGGCAAAGTTCTTTTTCGGTCGGCCGGTTCGCTTCCCCCCCCCATTAAAAAGCCCCGCATCAAAAGATGCGGGGCTTTGATAATAACAGAGGAGTGATCCGGATTATTTCTGCTCGTCGAGCAGGATCTCCATGATCTTGATCGCTGCGGTCGCAATCGGGGTACCGGGGCCGAAGATGGCGGCGGCACCGTCACGATACAGCTCATCGTAATCCTGTGCCGGGATCACACCGCCGACGATGACGATGATATCCTCGCGGCCCAGTTTCTTGAGTTCGGCGATGATCTGCGGAACGAGCGTCAGGTGGCCGGCGGCCAGCGACGATACGCCCACTACGTGAACATCGTTCTCGACAGCTTGTTTGGCTGCCTCCTCGGGAGTCTGGAACAACGGACCCATATCGACATCGAAGCCGATGTCGGCGTAACCGGTCGCAACGACTTTGGCGCCACGATCGTGTCCGTCCTGACCGAGTTTGGCGATCATGATGCGCGGCTGGCGGCCCTCCTTCTTCGCGAATTTGGCAACCAGTTCCTTCGCGTGTTCGAATGCGGGATCTGATTTCACTTCTGAACTATATACACCTGAAATGGAACGAATAACTGCTTTGTAACGTCCTACGACCACCTCGCAGGCATCCGAAATCTCGCCCAGCGAAGCGCGTACCTTGGCGGCCTCGATAGCGAGTTCCAGCAGGTTGCCCTTGCCGGTCTTGACGCATTCGGTGATGGCCTCGAGCGCCTTCTTCACGGCTGCTTCGTCGCGGTTTGCACGCAACTCCTTCAGACGTTTGATCTGGCTCTCGCGTACGGCCGTGTTGTCCACAGCCAGAATATCGATCGGAGCTTCGTGATCCAGACGGTATTCGTTTACGCCGATGATCTTCTCGATGCCCGAGTCGATGCGGGCCTGCTTGCGGGCTGCCGCCTCCTCGATACGCATCTTCGGAATACCGGTTTCGATGGCCTTGGCCATACCGCCCAGCTTCTCGACCTCCTCGATACGCTCCCAGGCCTTGTGGGCGATCTCGTTGGTGAGGGTTTCGATGTAGTAGGAACCCGCCCAGGGATCTACTTCGCGGCAGATGTTGGTTTCCTCCTGGATGTAGATCTGGGTGTTACGGGCGATACGTGCCGAGAAGTCCGTCGGCAAGGCGATCGCCTCGTCCAGTGCGTTGGTGTGCAGCGACTGGGTGTGGCCCAGAGCGGCTCCCATCGCCTCGATAGCCGTACGGGCTACGTTGTTGAACGGATCCTGCTCGGTGAGTGACCAGCCCGAGGTCTGGCTATGCGTACGCAGCGCCAACGATTTCGGGTTCTTGGGGTTGAATTTTTTGACGATCTTCGCCCAGAGCATACGTGCCGCACGCATTTTGGCGATCTCCATGAAGTGATTCATGCCGATCGCCCAGAAGAACGACAGACGGGGTGCGAAAGCATCCACCGACATACCGGCTGCAACGCCCGCACGCAAGTACTCCAGACCGTCGGCCAGCGTGTAGGCCAACTCGATGTCGGCCGTGGCGCCTGCCTCCTGCATGTGGTAGCCGGAGATCGAAATCGAGTTGAACTTCGGCATGTTCTTCGAAGTGTATTCGAAGATATCGGCGATGATCTTCATCGAGAATTTCGGCGGATAAATATAGGTGTTGCGCACCATGAACTCCTTGAGGATGTCGTTCTGGATCGTACCCGACAGTTGATCGAGGGTGCATCCCTGCTCCAGACCGGTCACGATGTAGAACGCCAGGATCGGCAGCACGGCGCCGTTCATGGTCATCGACACCGACATCCGATCCAGCGGAATGCCGTTGAAGAGCACCTTCATATCCTCCACCGAGCAGATCGACACGCCGGCCTTACCGACGTCGCCCACTACGCGCGGGTGATCGGCGTCGTAGCCGCGGTGTGTCGCCAGGTCGAATGCCACCGACAGACCCTTCTGTCCGGCAGCCAGGTTGCGGCGATAGAATGCGTTGGACTCTTCGGCCGTCGAGAAACCGGCGTATTGGCGGATGGTCCAGGGACGCATCACGTACATCGTCGAATAGGGGCCGCGGTGCGATCCCTGCCGCATAGTTCAGGTGCTCCATCTCCTCCAGATCCTTTGCCGAGTAGGAGCCCTTGACAGGTATCTGCTCGGCAGTCAGCCACGGTTCGGTTTGGCCGCAGCCTTTCGAAGCGCAGCAGCTCTTCTGCTCGCCTCCGTCATATGTTAAATCTGAAAATTTTGCTCTCATGACTTTTGCTTTTTAGATACCCATTTCTTTGAGGTAGAACTTCAGTGTTTCGAGTACGTTGCTCTTGACGTTGATGAAATTCTTGATGCCCTGGGCTTCCAGTTCGGGCATACATGCCGGAGCGCCCGCAACCACTAGGATCGCCTTGTCGCCGAGCAGCTCTTTCACTTTGGGAGCCGCCTCTGCGTAGTCGTCGTCCGATGCGCAGACTACGACGATCTCGGCTTTCGATTCCAGAGCGGCCTTGACGCCCTCTTCGATCGACTTGAAGAACGTGTTGTCGATTACTTTGATGCCGGCGCATGCGAAGAAGTTGCAGGAGAACTGGGCACGGGCACGGGCCATAGCCAGGCTGCCGCAGGTCAGCATGAACGCCTTGGGCGCCTTGCCGCTGCGGTCCACGTGCAGACGCATGGCTTCGAATGCCATGGAGCCACGATAGGGAGCCAGCGTGTTGCCTTCGCTCACGGGGCGGGTTACGGCGGCTTCGGTCAGCTCCTTGCCGGCGACCTCCGTAAAGTTGGGGTATTGGTTGGCGCCCAGCAGGATTTCGCGGCGTGTTGCGATGTTCTTGTCCTTGGTTGCGGCCGATGCCTTGACGCGCTCTACGATGAAGCCGCTTTCATAGGCTGCGGTGTAGCCGCCCTTCTCCTCGATTTCGCGGAAGAGTTTCCACGCCTCGTTGGCGATCGAGTCGGTGAGGTTTTCGATGTAGTACGAACCGCCGGCCGGATCGACGACCTGATCGAAGTGCGACTCGTGTTTGAGCATACGAAGATCCCAACGAATTTTCGTTGCGGGCGATGCGCATCGAAAATTCGTTGGGATCTTCGTATGCCTTGTTGAAGGGAGTCACCTCGAGCGAGTGTACGCCGGCGATCGATGCCGACATCGCTTCGGTCGTGCCGCGCAGCATATTGACGTAGGGGTCGTATGCCGTCTGGTTCCACGTCGAGGTCACGGCGTGCGTGAACATCTTGCAGGGACAGTTCTTCACGGGATTATAGGCTTTCACGATGTTGGCCCACAACATACGGCCTGCACGCAATTTGGCGATTTCCATGAAGTAGTTCGAGGTGATGGCCTGCGAGAAACGGATCTTTTTGGCGGCCTCTTCGATCGTGAAGCCCATATCCATCAGGCGTACCAGGTAGTCGTGACCGGCAGCGAGCGAGAAGGCGAGCGCCTCGACGATCGTCGAGCCGGCGTTGCTGAAGATTTCGCCCGATACCGTGATTACGCGGATACCTTTGTAGGCTTTGGTTTTCCGAACCAGGTCGGCGATCTTTTCGAAACACTTGGCACCGTTCTCCGAACAGAAGCTGCCTTTCGAGGTCAGTTTCTTGACCAGCGGGTCGATGCAGAAATTGATGTGCACCTCTTCCGCAGGCAGTTGCTCCTTTTCGATCTTCGCGATCACCAACTCTGCCACATGGGCGGTTTTACTGCCGCTGAAGGTAATTTCGACTGCAGGGATATGAATATCCTTGAGCAGCGTATTCAGATCTTCTGCGGAGAAGGTCTCCGGAACGATCTGGAATTCGATCGAATCGACGCCCGCATTGAGGATCTTGAGCGCGATGGCGTTCGCCTCCTTGGGGCAATTGACGATGACCGTCTGGTGGATCTTCCAGCGGTTGTGGGCGCGGGTGCCCCGCACGTAGGGGAAAACCCCGGCTTCGGAGCCGAGGAACTTCAGTCCGGCGAGGTTTTCAGCCCGGTAGTAGGGACGGACGTTGAAACCTTCCGGCGTTTTCCACACCAATTTACGCTCGTAGTCCGCACCTTTGAGGTCGGCCTTGATTACCTCCTCCCACTGCTCGGTCGAAACCGGCGGAAATTCGGTAAACAACTTTTCACGTTTGGTAGTTGCCATAATAAATTAGAGATTAGTATTGAAATATGTTCAATTGCTTTTAAACTGCCCGTAAAGATATAAAATAATTGCCGGATTGTAAGCAAGAAATGCGGAAAATAGCCGGTTTGTACCAACGAAGGCTCTTTCCGGCGGAGGTTTCGGAAATGCCCGGATCACGAATGGGATGATTTTGCGAAAAATGCTGTTTTTCGCAAAATAACGTCTGAAATCGACTGGTGTGATGAATTTTTAAGCTATTTTTTCGGGAAAAGTTGTTTTTTTATTGGTTTTTTTGAAAAATATTCGATTTTTTTTGGGAGATGTGGTTTTTTGTGCGTTTTTGTCGTGTCGAATATTTATCTTTGTGCGCAGAAAGGATGCCGTTCGTCATCCGGGCGGAAATGTACGGGTTTTACGGTATTCCGAGTTCATAATTCGAATTGATCCCATGTCATTGCTCCGATTCAAAATGGTGGAGGCGGCCATCAATCACAAAGCCGTCGAAGTGAAGGCTCCCGAGGGAAGTCCTTCCGAGTATTTCGGTACGAAGGTATTCGGCCGCGAGGCCATGCGCCGGTATCTCAACAAGACGGTTTATGCCCAACTGCTCGATACGATGCAGCGGGGGACGCCGCTGACGCTCGAAGTCGCCGACGGCGTGGCTGCCGGAATGCGCCAGTGGGCGCTCGACCACGGCGCCGACCACTATACGCATTGGTTTCAGCCTCTCACGGGCGGTACGGCCGAGAAGCACGACGCCTTTGCCGAGCCGGACGGCTGCGGGGGTGTACTCGACGAATTTTCCGGCAAGGTGCTTGTCCAGCAGGAGCCCGATGCGTCGTCGTTTCCGAACGGCGGTATCCGCAACACGTTCGAGGCACGGGGTTATTCGGCGTGGGACCCCACCTCGCCGGCCTTCATCGTGGGCGGTACGCTCTGCATCCCGACCGTCTTCATCGCCTATACGGGCGAGGCGCTCGATTATAAAGTGCCTCTTCTGCGGTCGATTTCGGCCGTGAATAAGGCTGCGACCGAGGTGTGCCGCTACTTCGACAAGGAGGTGAACCGGGTGATTCAGTATTTGGGTTGGGAGCAGGAATATTTCCTGGTGGACGAAAGCCTTTGGGCCGTACGGCCCGACCTGATGCTGACGGGCCGTACGCTCATGGGGCATGAATCGGCCAAGAACCAGCAGTTGGAAGATCACTATTTCGGCGCGATCCCCACGCGGGTCATCGCTTTCATGGCCGATCTCGAATACGAATGCCTGAAATTGGGCATTCCGGTCAAGACTCGTCACAACGAGGTGGCTCCCAATCAGTTCGAACTGGCTCCCGTGTACGAGGAGTGCAACCTGGCCAACGACCACAACCAGCTGTTGATGACCATCATGGACAAGATCGCCCGCCGTCATAATTTCCGGGTGTTGCTGCATGAAAAACCTTTCAAGGGAATCAACGGTTCGGGCAAACACAACAACTGGTCGCTGGGAACCGATACGGGCGTCAATCTGCTCAGTCCGGGTAAAACCGCATCGGAGAATTTGCAGTTCATTACCTTCCTGGTGAACGTAATTGCAGCCGTGCACAAGCATAACGGTTTGCTGAAGGCGGCCATTATGAGTGCCACCAACTCCCACCGCCTGGGGGCCAACGAGGCGCCTCCGGCCATTATTTCGACCTTTCTCGGTACGCAGGTTTCGGCCGTACTCGATAAACTCGAGGCCAGCCGCAGCGACTCGGTGATCCGGTTCAACGCCAAGAACGTCTTCAAGATGAGCGGTATTTCGCACATTCCGACTTTGTTGCGGGACAATACCGACCGCAACCGTACTTCGGCGTTCGCCTTTACCGGCAACCGCTTCGAGTTGCGTGCCGTCGGATCTTCGGACAATTGCGCCGAGGCGATGATCGTACTCAATACCATTGTTGCGGACGAGCTTACGGCGTTCCGCGAGCGTGTGGATGCGCGTATCGAGGCCGGAGTCCGGAAGGAGAAGGCGATTTACGAAGAACTTAAAAGCATGATCCGCTCTTCGCAGGCGATCCGCTTCGACGGCAACGGTTACTCGGAGGAGTGGCGTGCGGAGGCGGCGCGGCGCGGACTCGACTGCGAGACCTGTGCCCCGCGCGTGTTCGACCGCTACCTCGACCGGGCGTCCATCGAGATGTTCGCCCGTATGGGTGTATTATCGAAGGTGGAACTCGAAGCCCGTACGGAAGTGAAATGGGAGACCTATATCAAGAAGATCCAGATCGAAGGCCGCGTGTTGGGCGATCTGACGATGAACCATATCGTCCCGATCGCTTCGCGTTACGAAGCCCTCCTGCTGGATAAGGTCTATAAGATTTTGCAGATCGGACAGGGCCTGGACGCTTCGGCGGATATCGACCTGATCAAGCGTATTCAGCAGCATACGGCTCTGATCCAGCAGTTGACCCACGATATGATCGAAGCCCGCAAGGTGGCCAACAAGATCGAGGATCAGCGGGAGAAGGCGCTCGCGTACCACGATACGGTGGCGGTCTATTTCGACCAGATCCGCAAACACGTGGATCGTCTGGAGGAGATCGTGGACGACCAGATGTGGCCGCTGCCCAAGTACCGGGAGCTGCTGTTCCTGCGGTAGTTGCTTCGGCTTGCCGCTTCTGCGGGCGGAAACGATAATCGGGATAATCCGGCGGATTTGCCGGATTATTTTTTAACTTTGTATGCCTCGAAAACTTCGGGGCAGAATCAATGTAGGGATTTATGTATCGCAACCTGAGTGAATTTATCGCCCGCCTGGAGCGGGAAGGCGAATTGCAGCGCGTGAGCGTGCCGGTGGATCCGGTGTATGAGATCGCCGAGATTACCGACCGCATGTCCAAGCAGCCGGACGGCGGCAAGGCGCTGTTGTTCGAGCAGACGGGGACGCCGTTTCCCGTGCTGACCAATATGATGGGTTCCGATCGTCGGATGGCGATGGCGCTCGGCGTGGAGTCGCTCGACGAACTGACGCGACGGCTCGATGATTTGTTGCAGCAGGCCGTCACGCCGAAAAATTCGCTCCTGGATAAACTGCGGATGTTGCCTTTGCTGGCCGAGATGTCGCGCTGGCTGCCGCGTACCTCGTCGTCGCGGGGCGAATGTCAGCAGGTCGTGCTGCAGGGGGAGGAGGCGTCGCTCGATGCGCTGCCGGTGCTCAAGTGCTGGCCGTGCGACGGCGGACGCTTCGTGACGCTGCCGCTGGTGCATACCCTCGATCCCGAAACGGGAATCCGCAACGTGGGCATGTACCGGCTGCAACTGTTCGACGCCCGCACGACGGGCATGCACTGGCACCTGCACAAGACCGGAGCCCGTCATTACGAAGGTTACAGGCGTGCCGGGCGGCGGATGCCCGTGTCGGTAGCGTTGGGCGGCGATCCGGCTTATACGTATGCTGCGACGGCTCCGATGCCGGACAACATGGACGAATACCTGCTGGCGGGGTTCCTGCGCCGGCGCCCGGTGAAACTGGTGAAATGTATCACCAACGATATTTATGTGCCGGCCGACTGCGATTTCGTGATCGAAGGGTATGTCGATCCGTCGGAGCCGAAGACGGTGGAAGGGCCTTTCGGCGACCATACGGGTTTTTACTCGCTGACCGATGAATATCCCCGCTTCCATGTGACGGCCGTCACGCGGCGGCGCGATGCCGTTTATCCTGCGACGCTGGTGGGCATTCCTCCGCAGGAGGACGCCTATATCGCCAAGGCCACCGAGAAAATTTTCCTGGCTCCGATCCGGCTGGCCGTACAGCCTGAAGTGAAGGAGCTGACGATGCCTGTTTTCGGTACGGCGCACAATTTGGCCGTAGTGTCGATCGACAGACGCTACCGGGGACAAGCCCATAAAGTAGCGCAGGGACTCTGGGGGGCCGGGCAGATGATGTTCAATAAATACCTCGTCATTACGGGCGAGGATTGCGACGTGCATGATCCGGACCGGTTGGCCGCCTTGTTGCGCCGGGCCGAGTTTCCGCGCGATTTGATTGTAAGCGAGGGAATTTACGACGTACTCGACCATGCGACTGTGACATCCGGGTTCGGCGGTAAACTGGCGTTCGACCTGACGGAGATCGATCCGTCCGCTCCGGCGGAGGCCGTTCGGGTGCCGGAGCGGTTCGAGCTGACACCCGGTCTGGTCGAGGTCGCGGACGGACTTGCCGGGAAGTGGGGAGCCTTGCTGCTCTTTGCCGATGATACGGTGGAACAGAAGCCGGATCTGGCCGCTTTCCTTGCCCGAAATCCGTGCCGGGGGATTCGCTATGCCGTTCTTTTCGACGGACATGCCCGGACGATGCGCCCGGACGAGCTGCTGTGGCTCGCCGCAGCCAATACCGATCCCCGGCGGGATGTGGAGTGCCGCGACGGTGTGCTGTGCGCGGATGCCCGGAGCAAGCGGCCCGGAATTGCGGGCAACCCTTCGCGTTTTCCCAATGTGGTGACTTCGCTGCCCGAGGTCGTTCGGAAGGTGGACGAACGTTGGGTGGAATATGGTTTGGGTGAGCGGCTCGAGTCGCCTTCCGACCGTTACCGGGCGTTGTTGTTGTCCGACAAAGCTGCGTGGTAGAGGATGGCCGGATTTTTCCAGATGCGTGAGCGCCGGGCGCTCGTGGTGTTTCTCCTGCTGGCGGGAGTGTTCGTTGCCGGGCTGCTCCTGGCCGAACGGCGGAAGAGCGCGGTATCCGCCGACAGGGTGGAGGCGGAGATGGAAGCGACGGTTGCGGCGGACTCCGTGAGGCTGTTCGAGTTCGATCCCAATACGGTGGAGTATGCCGATCTGCGGCGGCTGGGACTCTCGTCCCGCATGGCGGTCAGCCTGCTGAAGTACCGCGCAGCGGGCAAGGTGTTTCGGATCCCCGAGGATGTGGCTACCTGCTACGGCATGACCGATTCGGTCTATTTTATTCTGGAACCCTATATTCGGATCGGACGCGAGTATGCGCTGACACCTTCTCCGCGTCGGGAATATCGGGAGTATGTCCCGCAGGAGCCGAGGAGGATCGTGCCCCGCGAACGATTCAGGATCGATACGGTGTCCGCATCCTATCTCGCGTCGCTCGGTTTTTCCGTCCGTCAGGCCGAGGCCATTGTCCGTTATCGGGATCTTTACGAAGGTCTTCGGGACGAAGCGGGTTTTCGGGCTTGCTATATGATCGCTGATTCGGTGGCCGATCTTTTGCTCCCCTATGTAATTTTTCCGAAACCGGAGCCCGTTCGCTCCGGATTGATCGAGCTCAACGGGGCCGATTCGGCGACCTTACGCTCGGTAGTCGGGATCGGTGAGAAGAGCGTCATGGCCATTATTCGATACAGGGAGCGGCTCGGCGGATTTTACAGCGTGGATCAGTTGGCCGAGGTTCCGCAGGTCACGGAGTCCAATTTCGAGCGGATCGTGAAACAAATTTACTGCGA
>OLGJ01000787.1_pt1 | contig 17042 bp, 12 predicted proteins | sample 1605431 | NCBI WGS metagenome assembly OLGJ01 (sample SAMEA3888920, study PRJEB22519) | human gut metagenome | biome: human gut; feature: human-associated habitat; material: faeces | place: Denmark | collected 2009
GCAAGAGAAGGCAGAAATCCTCAGACTGGCGAAGCAATGACAATCGCAGCTTCTAAGACCCCTAAGTTCAAAGCTGGTAAGGCTTTAAAGGATTCTATTAACTAAATCAGAAGATGACAGGGCAGCTGCTGATGCGGCTGCCTTTTGTTATTCTATAAATAACGTTGTTCTTATACGATAACAAATGCTCCGCCGGCGGCGGTTAGCATTTAGTAGAGAAGGGAAAGAAACGATGAGACTGGACAAATATTTGAAGGTATCCCGACTGATCAAGCGCCGTACTGTGGCTAATGAGGCCTGCGACAGCGGCAGAGTGCTGATCAATGATAAGCCGGCAAAGGCATCCGCCAATGTCAAAGAGGGAGATATCATTTCCATTGATATTGATAATCATCAGTTAAACGTACTGGTTTCTGATGAAGAAATGGCAGCCAGAAAGGCTAAATGGCAGCCAAGAGAGCCTAAGGTAACCACCGGTTATCTGGCAAGATATGCTTCACTGGTAACTTCCGGTGACAAGGGCGCTATCCTTCAGGCAAAATAAGGACAGCATACAGGATTATTTCGTAAAGGAGCACAGGACAAATGAGTAAATTGACAGGTGCGGAAATCGTTATAGAATGTTTGAAAGAACAGGGGGTAGACACCGTTTTCGGATATCCGGGCGGTGCAATCCTGAACGTTTATGATGAATTATACAAACATCCGGAAATCCGGCATGTACTTACATCGCATGAGCAGGGGGCTTCCCATGCAGCAGACGGATATGCCAGAAGTACAGGAAAAGTCGGAGTCTGTATGGCAACAAGCGGACCGGGAGCCACCAATCTGGTGACCGGTATCGCAACTGCGTATATGGATTCCATTCCGATCGTGGCAATCACCTGCAATGTTGGGGTATCACTCCTCGGAAAAGACAGTTTTCAGGAAATTGATATTGCTGGCATCACAACACCGATTACAAAATACAGTTTTATTGTAAAAGATGTAACAAAACTTGCCGATACGATTCGCAGAGCTTTTTCCATTGCGCGGAAAGGACGTCCGGGCCCGGTTCTGGTAGATATCACCAAGGATGTGACTGCCAACAAAACAGAGTATATAAAGAAAGAGCCAAAAATGCCGCAGCCGGATTGTTCGGCATTCAATGAGGATGATTTAAAGAAAGCCATCCAGATGATTGAAAAGGCAAAGAAGCCGTACATATTTGTCGGAGGAGGAGCAATCCTTTCCGGAGCCAGTGAAGTATTAAAGACATTTGTAGAAAAAACAGATGCACCGGTCTGCGACACACTGATGGGAAAAGGTGCATATGATGGAACATCAGAAAACTATACCGGAATGCTTGGAATGCACGGAACAAAGACGTCCAATCTCGGTGTCAGTGAATGTGATCTTCTGATCGCAATTGGTGTTCGTTTTTCGGACCGTGTACTTGGAAATCCAAAGAAATTTGCAAAACAGGCAAAGATTCTGCAGATTGATATTGATCCGGTAGAAATCAATAAAAATATTATCGTAAATCACAGCATTATCGGGGATGTGGCAATCGTCCTCGGAAAGCTGAATGAAAAACTTGAGCAGCAGAAACATACCGAGTGGCTTTCCCATATTGCGGATTATCAGAAGATGTATCCTATGACCATTCCAAAGGAAGGGTTAAGTGGTCCGTTTATGATCGCAAAGATCTATGAGATGGCAAAAGATGCCATTATGGTCACGGAAGTCGGTCAGCATCAGATGTGGGCTGCACAGTATTTTAAATACAGTAAACCAAGAACCCTGCTGACATCCGGAGGTCTTGGTACGATGGGGTATGGTCTTGGCGCTGCAATTGGTGCACAGACTGCAAATCCGGATAAGCAGGTGATCAATATTGCGGGAGACGGATGTTTCCGCATGAATATGAATGAACTTGCAACAGCATCCAGACAAAAGCTTCCGTTGATTGAAGTGATTGTCAATAACCATGTACTCGGAATGGTCCGCCAGTGGCAGACACTTTTCTATAAACAGCATTATTCCGCAACGGTTTTAGATGACGGTGTGGACTACGTAAAGATTGCAGAGGCGATGGGCGCAGCTGCCCGGCGTGTGACAACACAGGAAGAGTTTAACGCAGCTTTTCAGGAAGCATTGGAAAGTAAGACGCCGTTTGTAATTGACGCAATTGTGGATTCGGATGACAAGGTATGGCCGATGGTTGCACCGGGGGCTCCGATCAATGAATGTTTCGATGGAAAAGATTTCGAGAGCAAGAATAAATAAGCAACAGCATAGTAAAATATAGGAGGAAGTTTGAAATGAGCAGAGTATACAATTTCTCAGCAGGACCGGCAGTATTGCCGGAGGAGGTACTGCAGGAAGCAGCAGATGAAATGTTGGATTACAGAGGATGCGGCATGTCCGTTATGGAAATGAGCCACAGATCTAAAGTGTTCGATGACATCATCAAGGATGCAGAAAAAGATTTAAGAGAGCTGATGAACATTCCGGATAATTATAAGGTATTGTTCTTACAGGGTGGAGCATCCCAGCAGTTTGCAGCAGTTCCTATGAACCTGATGAAGAATAAGAAAGCCGGATACATTGTCACAGGACAGTGGGCAAAGAAGGCTTATCAGGAAGCACAGATGTACGGAGAGGCAATTGAGCTTGCATCCTCTGCAGATCAGACATTCTCTTATATTCCGGATTGTTCCGATCTGGATATTCCGGATGATCTGGATTACGTTTATATCTGTGAGAACAACACCATTTACGGAACCAAATACAAGAAGCTTCCAAACACAAAGGGAAAGACACTGGTAGCAGATGTATCTTCCTGCTTCTTATCTGAGCCTGTAGATGTGACAAAGTATGGCGTAATCTATGGTGGCGTACAGAAGAATATCGGACCGGCAGGTGTTGTAATCGTAATTGCACGGGAAGACCTGATTACAGATGATGTACTTCCTGGCACACCAACCATGCTCAAGTGGAAGACACAGGCAGACAAAGACAGCCTGTACAACACACCGCCATGCTACGGCATTTATATCTGCGGTAAAGTCTTTAAGTGGCTGAAAAAGATGGGCGGCTTAGAGGAAATGCAGAGACGCAACATTGAAAAAGCAAAGATCCTTTATGATTTCCTGGATGAGAGCAAACTGTTCAAGGGAACTGTCAGAAAAGAAGACCGTTCACTGATGAATGTACCGTTCGTAACCGGAGACAAGGATATGGATGCGAAATTTGTAAAAGAGGCAACCGAGGCTGGCTTCGTAAACCTGAAAGGACATCGTACCGTTGGCGGTATGCGTGCATCCATTTACAACGCAATGCCAAAAGAGGGCGTAGAAAAGCTTGTTGAGTTCATGAAGAAATTTGAGAAGGAGAATGCATAAAATGTTTAATTATACATGCTTAAATCCTATCGCTGGGGTAGGTCTGGATTTATTTTCTGATGATTACAAAAAAGTAGACGATCTGGCAGGCGCTGATGCAGCACTTGTCCGCAGTGCGGCAATGCACGATCTGGATCTTCCGGATTCACTGCTTGCAGTTGCCCGTGCCGGTGCAGGTGTCAACAATATTCCGCTTGACAAATGTGCTGACAAAGGTATCGTTGTATTTAATACACCGGGTGCAAATGCCAATGGTGTAAAAGAACTTGTTTTTGCAGGAATGTTATATGCATCCCGCGATATTGTCGGTGGTATTGACTGGTGTCTGGCAAACCAGAACGATGATAACATTGCAAAAACTGCAGAGAAACAGAAGAAGAACTTTGCAGGAACAGAGATTTCCGGAAAGAAATTAGGTGTCATCGGACTTGGAGCCATCGGTGTGCTCGTAGCAAATGCCGCAACCCATATGGGTATGGAAGTATATGGATATGATCCATATATTTCTGTCAATGCTGCATGGAACTTATCCAGAAGCGTAAAGCATATCAGCAATGTAGAAGATATTTACAAAGAGTGCGATTACATTACGATCCATGTACCTCTTTTGGATTCTACCAGAAAGATGATTGATGCCAATGCGATCGCAATGATGAAGCCTACCGCAATTGTATTAAACTTTGCAAGAGATCTGCTGGTAGACGAAGAGGCAATGGTTGATGCGCTGGCTGCAGGAAAGATTAAGAAATATGTTTCTGATTTCCCGAATACTACAACCGTTGGGGCAAAGGGATGTATTGTCACTCCACATCTTGGAGCATCTACAGCAGAGTCTGAAGACAACTGCGCAATTATGGCTGTCCGTGAGATTCGTGACTACATGGAGAATGGTAATATTACCCATTCTGTCAATTATCCGGACTGCAACATGGGAGCATGTACCACAGCCGGACGTGTTGCAATTCTGCACAAGAATGTCAAGGGTATGATCGGCCAGTATACGACCGTTCTTGGAGAGGCAGATATCAATGTGTCAGATATGACAAATAAGGCAAAGGGTGACTATGCATATGCACTGATCGATGTGGATTCCCAGATTACCGATGATGTGCTGAAAAAACTGCAGGCAATTGACGATGTATTGCGTGTACGCCTTGTAAAATAACGGAAAAGATAAGCATTTTGCTGTATGGCGGTTCGAAAGAACCGCCATATTTTTTCTTGTATAAACGTATTTTTTCCATTATACTAGAAAGGTATAGAAACCAGCACAATTTATGGAGGATAATATGGCAGACATAAAACCATTTGTATGTGTCAGACCGGCAGAAGATGTAGTATCTGCAGTGGCTGCATTACCATATGATGTATATAACAGAGAAGAAGCAAAAGAAGTTGTGGCAAAAAATCCAAAGTCATTTCTGGCAATTGACCGTGCGGAGACACAGTTTCCGGATGATGTGGATACCTATGATGACAGAGTATATGCCAAAGCGGCACAGATGTTAAAAGACTGGATCGCTGACGGCACATTTATCCGGGATAACAGGGAATGTTATTACATATATGAACTGACGATGGATGGAAGAACACAGACCGGCATTGCGGCATGTGCATCCATTGATGATTATGCGAATCAGGTCATCAAAAAACATGAGAATACCCGTGCGGATAAGGAACAGGATCGTATCCGTCACGTAGATACGTGCAGTGCACAGACCGGACCGATTTTTCTGGCATACCGTGCCAATGCCGTGATCAATGAGGTTGTGGCAAAGACAAAGAAACAGGATGCCTTATATGATTTTGTTGCGGAAGATGGTATTCGCCACCGTGTTTTTGTAATATCCGATCCGGAAGATATCCAGACGATCCGGAATGCATTTGCACAGATTGGGGAAATCTATATTGCAGACGGACATCACAGAGCTGCTTCTGCGGTAAAAGTCGGATTTAAGCGGAGAGAAGAACATCCGGGATATACCGGAAAAGAAGAATTTAATTATTTCCTTTCCGTTTTATTCCCGGATGAGGAACTGATGATCATGGATTACAACCGTGTGGTACGGGATCTGGGCGGTATGACCGAAGAGGCATTTTTATCAAAAATGCAGGAACTCTTTGATGTGCAGAAAATCGAAAATGGAAACGATGTACGACCGGTGAAAAAGGGACAGTTTTCCATGTTCCTTTCTGATAAATGGTATCGTTGTACCATGCGCCCGGAGTCGGTTCCGGAGGATCCGGTAGAAGGACTGGATGTATCGGTATTACAGAATGTACTTTTGGCACCGGTACTTGGAATCGGTGATCCAAAGACAGATAAAAGAATTGATTTTGTCGGCGGAATCCGTGGCATGAAAGAGTTAGAAAGAAGATGCCATGAGGACTGTAAGGTTGCATTTGCCATGTATCCGACATCCATTCAGGAGTTATTTGCTGTGGCGGATGCGGGACGTCTCATGCCGCCGAAATCTACCTGGTTTGAGCCGAAACTCCGCAGTGGATTATTCATCCATGAGATTTAAAGAATGGCATTATAGGACATAAATGGAGAAATACATTGGGAATTTTAATAACAGACCAACTGACACAGCTTAGCACCGAGAGTGAAGTGTTAAATGAAGTGGCGAAAAATCCGGGAATTATCCGGAAATATTTACAGGATCTGACACCATCTCTGCTGGGGTTTCTCGTTCAGCTGATGATTGCAGTGATTATTCTTCTGGTAGGCAGCCGGATGATCAAAATGCTGGTGAAAATGGTGCGCCGTTTCTTAGAGCGCGGAAAAGTAGAAGCCGGTGTGGTTTCCTTTCTGAGTTCTTTTGTGAAATATGCGCTCTATTTTGTGCTGGCAATGATTATTCTGGGGCAGTTTGGCGTGACGACAAGCTCTGTGATTGCCGTGCTGGGGTCCGCAGGACTTACCATGGGACTGGCACTGCAGGGAAGCCTTTCTAATTTTGCCGGTGGTGTTCTGATTTTGTTGCTGAAACCATTTGTGGTAGGCGATTATATATTGGATAATGCTTCATCGGAAGAAGGAACTGTAAAGGAGATTACCATTTTTTACACCAAGCTGCTTACCATTGATAACAAACTGATCCTGATTCCGAATGGAAGTCTGTCCAACAGCAGTATTACCAATTACAGCCATATGGATATGCGACGGATTGATCTGACCGTCGGGGTTGGCTATGAATCGGATTTGTCAAAGGTTAAAGCAGTGCTTGAGGGTGTGGTAAAGACAGAAACCGCGGTGATAAAGGATGAACCGGTCGATATTTTTGTATCGGATCTGGGGGATAGTGCCGTAGATATGGGCATTCGCGTATGGGTAAAAACAGAAGATTACTGGCCGGTGCGGTGGCGTTTGCTGGAACAGATGAAAAATGCACTGGATGAAAATGGAATTTCGATTCCATTCCCACAGATGGATGTATCGATTCGGAAAGAATAAAACTATTCCGTTGAAATAAAAATGGAAGGATGAGAAATATGGATAAATTGAAATTGTCAGCATATGAAATAATAGAAGTAAGAAAGATTGCAGATATTGAATCCATGGGATATATTCTGCGACATAAAAAAAGCGGAGCACGCGTGTGTGTCATTTCCAATGAAGATGACAATAAGGTGTTTTCGATCGGATTTCGGACACCCCCGGAAGATGAGACAGGAGTTCCGCATATTATCGAGCATACCACGCTTTGCGGATCGGATAAATTTCCGGTCAAAGACCCTTTTATTGAGCTTGCCAAAGGGTCACTCAATACGTTTTTGAATGCAATGACATATCCGGAAAAAACACTGTATCCGGTAGCAAGTTACAATGAGCGGGATTTTAAAAATCTGATGGAGGTATATCTGGATGCGGTATTCCATCCAAATATTACAAAGTACAAAGAGATTTTTATGCAGGAAGGCTGGCACTATGAGCTGGAGTCAGAAGATGCACCGCTGACCATCAACGGCGTTGTATACAATGAAATGAAGGGGGCATATTCCTCTCCGGATGAAGTACTTGAGACGGCAATTATGGAAGCACTGTTTCCGGACAACACTTATAGCAAAAATTCCGGAGGAAACCCGGAAAAAATACCGGAACTGACGTATGAAAATTATCTTGCGTTTTATCACAAATATTATCATCCATGCAACTCCTATATTTATCTGTACGGAGATATGGATATAGAAGAGCGGCTCACCTGGCTGGATGAGGAATATTTAAGCCATTATGATGCAAATGAAGTGGAAGTACATTCACAAATCCAGCTGCAAAAGCCATTTGATGCGGTAGTATCCGAGCGCAGAACGTATCCGGTCACAGAGGATGAACCGGAGGAGAAGCACACGTATCTTTCTTACAATAAAGTGGTGGGAACCGTTCTTGACCGTGAATTGTATCAGGCATTTTCTGTACTGGATTATGTCCTTGTCAGTGCGCCGGGAGCACCGGTACGCCAGGCACTGATTGATGCGGGAATCGGGGAAGATGTCTACGGATCTTTTGAGGATGGCATGCTTCAGCCGATGTTCTCCATTGTCGCTAAGAATGCCGATGAGTCTGATCAGACCCGTTTTGTGCAGATTATCGAGGAAACCTTACAGAAGCTGGTAAAGGAAGGTCTGAATCAGGATTCCCTTCTTGCGGGAATTAACAGTGCGGAATTCCGGTTCCGGGAAGCAGATTACGGACAGTTTCCGAAGGGACTTTTGTATGGACTGCAGTGTATGGAAAGCTGGCTGTTTGATGATACCAAGCCGTTTATTCATCTGGAATGTCTGGATACGTTACAGTTTTTGCGGGAGCAGATCAAAACCGGATATTTTGAAGATCTGATTCAGAAGTATCTGCTGGACAACGCGCACGGTGCTGTGGTCGTAGTTGCGCCGGAGAAGGGGCTTAACCGTGCCAAAGAACAGGCACTGGCAGAAAAACTTGCCGCATATAAGGCCGGATTAAGCGACGAAGAGGTGCAGGCGCTGATTGCCCAGACCAGACATCTGCGGGAATATCAGGAAGAACCGTCAAAGGAAGAAGATCTGTTGAAAATTCCGATGCTTGGCAGAGAGGATATGAAAAAAGAAGCCATGCCGTTTTCCAATAAGGAGGAGAACATGGGAGAAATTCCGGTTGTCCGGCATGAGGCACCGGCAAATGGCATCGATTATATTACTCTGATGTTTGAGTGCAATGACATTGCAGAGGAGGAGGTTCCGTACCTTGGACTTCTGCGCGCGGTACTCGGATATGTCAATACCAGATCCTACAGTTATGCCGATCTTGCAAATGCCATCAATATTTATACCGGCGGAATTACCAGTGGGGTCAGCATGTATCCGGATCTGAAAAATCACGATGCGATGGCAGTTAAATTTGAGATCCGCATGAAAGTGCTTGAGAGCAATCTGGAGCATGCCATGAAACTGGCAGAGGAAATCTTAAACAGTTCGGATCTGCACGATACCAAACGACTGGCTGAACTGATTGCACAGGTGAAATCCAGACTGCAGGTGAACTTAAGCAGCAGCGGGCACACGGTAGCTGCAATGCGTGCACTTTCTTACGAATCTGTTTATGCATTTTATAATGATGCGACAATTGGTATTGCATACAATCAGATGATCTGCAGACTGGATGAACAGATGAAAGAGAATCCGCAGGCGGTAGCCGAAAAACTGCAGCAGCTGATAGAAAAAGTATTTGTCAGAAAGAGAATGCTCATCAGCTTTACCGGAGAAGAAGGCTCTTATGAAAAAGCTTCCCCGATCATGCAGAAGTATCTAAAGAAACTTCCGGAAGGAACACCGGCGCAGGCTGCAATCCATCCGGTGCTTTCTAAGAAAAATGAGGGATTTACGGACGCCTCCCAGATCCAGTATGTGGCAAGATCCGGTAACTTTATCAGCCATGGATACGCATATCACGGAACCTTAAAGATTTTAAAAATGATTTTAAGCTATGAATATCTGTGGATGAATATCCGTGTAAAGGGCGGTGCATATGGATGTATGAGTTCTTTCCTTAGGACCGGAGACAGTTATTTTGTATCTTACCGGGACCCGAATCTGGCAAAGACCAATGCCGTCTATGAGAAAATTCCGGAATATGTAGCATCCTTTGATCCGGATGAGCGCGATATGACAAAATATATCATTGGCACGTTTGGAGCTTTGGATACACCGTTAAACCCGGAAGCAAAGGGAAGCCGTTCGATGGCTGCTTATCTGGAACATCTGACCTATGAGGAAATCCAGAAAGAGCGTGACGAGATACTGACAGCGACACCGGAAGATATCCGCAGTCTTTCGGATCTGATTGCCTCGATCCTTTCCGATCAGTGTCTGTGTGTAGTGGGAAATGAGCATGCAATCCGTGAAGAAAGCGGTATGTTTACCGCAATTCAGGGACTGTGCGAATAGCACGATAAAGGAGATACAAATGACAGCTGCAAATTTTAAGTCAGGGTTTGTTACAATTATCGGCAGACCAAATGTAGGAAAATCAACGTTGATGAACCGTCTGATCGGACAGAAGATTGCAATCACATCCAATAAGCCGCAGACAACCAGAAACCGGATCCAGACCGTGTATACGGATATGGAGCGTGGACAGATCGTTTTTCTTGACACGCCGGGAATTCACAAAGCAAAAAATAAGCTTGGTGAATATATGGTAAATGTTGCAGAAAAGACACTGAACGAGGTGGATGTCGTATTGTGGCTGGTGGAGCCGAGTAATTTTATCGGTGCGGGGGAACAGCACATTGTAGAACAGCTGAAAAAAGTTCAGACGCCTGTGATTCTTGTGATCAATAAAGTTGATACCGTGGAAAAAGACAAGGTACTGGAGTTTATCGATACCTACCGCAAGATTTATGATTTCGCGGAGATTATTCCGACTTCCGCCCTTCGCGGACAGAATGTGGATGACGTGATTGATTCTATTTTTAAGTATCTTCCGTATGGTCCGCAGTTTTATGACGAGGATACGATTACCGATCAGCCGGAGCGTGCGATCTGTGCGGAGATCATAAGAGAAAAAGCACTTCATGCGTTAAGCGATGAAGTACCGCATGGAATTGCCGTTGCCATCGACCAGATGAAACCGCGCAAAGGCGGAAAGATGTATGATATCGACGCAACGATTGTGTGTGAACGGGATTCCCACAAGGGAATTATTATCGGAAAGCAGGGGTCGATGCTTAAAAAGATCGGAACCAATGCGCGTTACGAGATGGAAAAAATGCTGGATGCCAAAGTGAATTTAAAACTTTGGGTGAAGGTGAAGAAAGACTGGAGAGACAGTGATTTCCTGATTAAAAATTTCGGGTATCGGGAGGAAGAATAAAAGATAAAGATCAGATGATGGGTTTCCAATATTTTTCGGGAATAGAATTACCGCCATTGCAGACGCTAGTAATGGAGGTAAGGTGCAATGGAGAAAACCTGGGAAACATTCTGGACAACAGGAAAAGTTACCGATTATCTGACTTATCGGAATGAAGTGACGGACGTCGCAGAAAGCGTCGGAGGTCACGGACAGAAGGAACAGCAGAAGTATGAGTCAGTCTGTGATAGTGATGGGCATGGTTTTAACAGCCATGCCTGTCAATGATTATGACAAAAGAATAACGATTCTGACAAAGGAAAGGGGAAAAATTACGGCGTTTGCCAGAGGTGCCAGACGACCGTCGAGCCAGCTGCTGGCAGCGACGAATCCCTTTGCCTTTGGCGAATTCGAAGTGTTTGAGGGAAGAAATTCCTATAATGTTACCAAGGCAAACATTCAGAACTATTTTCGCGAACTGGTTTTGGATCTGGATGCAGCATCGCTTGCGTTCTACTTTGCAGAATTCGCGGAATATTATTGTCAGGAAAATAATGATGAGCGGGAAATGTTAAAGCTTTTGTACCAGTCGTTTCGTGCACTGGAAAACAGCAGGTATTCCAAAGAACTTGTGCGTGCAGTGTTTGAACTAAAAGCCATAACCATCAATGGAGAAGGACCGCAGGTGTTTGCCTGTATGCATTGTCATGCGAAAGAAGACCTGTGTTTCTTCTCGGTGAAAAGGGGAGGCATCTTCTGCAGAACCTGTGCGAAGGAAGTACAGGGCCTGTATATTTCCGATTCCACGCGATATACGATGCAGTATATCATATCCACACCTGTCGCCAGATTATACTCGTTTACCGTTTCAGAGGAAGTACTAAGGGAACTGAAGATGATTATGAAAGAATATATGGCGTATTATGTGCATCATGACTTTAAGTCCCTTTCGATTTTCGGTTGAAATGGGAATATGAAAAGTGTATAATATCATGGATTGTGAATAGAGGAGGATTTGTGAAATCATGAAGAAACTCGGTCAGATCGTGCTGGTATTTCTGCTTAGCGTAGGAATGTTTACCGGTTGCGGCACTTCTTACAAAGCGGATGAAAGCACAGTTTTTGTACTGAAAGATGGAAAAATCGTGTCTACCGATGTGGAAAATTTTGACGAAAAGACATATGATAAAGACGGATTGAAAGAATATGTCAAAAATGAAATAGATACCTATAATGAGAAAAACGGAAAGGGAAGCGTTTCGCTGAAAAAACTCGACACAGGAGAAAAAAAGGCAACGCTCACCATTGCGTATCGTACAGCCGAAGATTATCAGAAATTTAATGATATGGAACTGTATACGGGAAGTGTTGCAGAAGCACTGGCTACAGGGTATTCTTTTGACGGATCGTTTGCATCCGTAAAAAACGGAAAGATCAAAGCGTGTGAGAGCAGCGCATTTCTGGATGACTCCAGCTACAAAGTGGTTGTAATCCGTGGAAATACAAATGTAAAAGTAAAAGGAACCATCTGTTATGTATCCACGACAAATACCAGTTATGTGGATGCACAGACCATTGCAATCAAAGAAGGAACGTCCCTTCTTGCAGCGGAAAAAACAACAGAGGGAACGGAAAGTGCCATAGAGGCAGCAGGCACACAGATTGAGGAAACGACAGGAGCGGTATCCGATGACGATCTGATCGATGTTACGGAGCAGGAATCCGAAGTGAAGTTTCAGTTTGACGAGGAAGATACCAGTACCGATGATGCCACAGGCGAATTCAGTCAGGTATATACCTATATAATTTATAAGTAACTCAGATCCAGCCTTTGGGCGGATCAGAAAATACATAATAGAATGTGAGGATTACATAATGGAAAAGACGATGGACAAAATTGTGCAGGTAGCAAAAGCAAGAGGTTTTGTATATCCGGGATCTGAAATCTACGGCGGTCTTGCAAATACATGGGATTACGGAAATCTTGGTGTAGAACTGAAAAACAATGTGAAGCGTGCATGGTGGAAGAAGTTCATACAGGAAAACCCATACAATGTTGGTGTGGACTGCGCCATCCTGATGAACCCACAGACCTGGGTTGCTTCCGGACATCTGGGAGGTTTTTCTGATCCGCTGATGGATTGTAAAGAATGTCATGAGCGTTTCCGTGCAGATAAGCTGATCGAAGATTTTGCACAGGAGAATAACATCGAGTTGGACGGATCCGTAGATGGATGGTCCAATGAGAAAATGGTAGATTTTATCGAAAGTCATAACATTCCATGTCCTTCCTGCGGTAAGCATAATTTTACAGACATCCGTCAGTTTAATCTGATGTTTAAGACATTCCAGGGAGTTACGGAAGATGCAAAAAATACCGTATATCTTCGTCCGGAAACCGCACAGGGTATTTTCGTTAACTTCAAAAATGTGCAGAGAACTTCCCGTAAGAAGATTCCGTTTGGAATCGGACAGATTGGTAAGTCTTTCCGTAATGAGATTACACCGGGGAATTTCACATTCCGTACGAGAGAGTTTGAGCAGATGGAGCTGGAATTTTTCTGTGAGCCGGGTACCGATTTAGAGTGGTTCCAGTACTGGAGAGCGTTCTGCCGTGACTGGCTGTTATCTCTGGGAATCAAGGAAGACGAGATGCGTCTGCGTGATCATTCTGCCGAGGAACTGTGTTTCTATTCTAAGGGAACGACAGATATTGAATTCTTATTCCCGTTTGGATGGGGGGAACTCTGGGGTATTGCCGACCGTACCGATTACGATCTGACACAGCATCAGAATGTGTCTGGTCAGGATATGACGTATTTTGATGATACGAAGGGGGAGAAGTATATTCCTTACGTTATTGAGCCATCACTTGGTGCTGATCGTGTGGTTCTGGCATTTTTATGTGCCGCATACGATGAGGAAAATATCGGAACAGAGGAAAAGCCGGACGTAAGAACCGTTTTCCATTTCCATCCGGCACTTGCTCCGGTTAAGATCGGTGTGCTTCCGTTATCCAAGAAGTTAAATGAGGGTGCGGAAAAAGTATATGCCCGGCTGGCAAAGAAATACAATTGTGAGTTTGATGACAGAGGAACGATCGGAAAGCGTTACCGCCGTCAGGATGAGATTGGTACACCATTCTGTGTTACCTATGATTTTGATTCCGAAGAGGATGGAGCCGTTACCGTACGTGACCGTGACACCATGCAGCAGGAAAGAATTAAAATCGATGAGCTGGATGCATATTTTGAGAAAAAATTTGAATTTTAATATCGCATAAATAAAAGTCTGCCCTGTGGATTACAAAACGGATGGTTTGCGTCCGGCTCTGTGATTCATGGGGCATAACTATGGTAAAAAATGCTTGCGAAATGCGAATTCTGTGTTACAATAAGTATAGCATAGTCGTGAAGTCTGTGTTCACGGCTCAGCTTTATGAAAAACGGATCATGTTATTCGTTTTTCGAATTTATACAATAAACAAATATTAGGAGGAATTGTCAAATGGCAAACAAGTGGGTATACACCTTCAAAGAAGGTAACATGACCATGCGTAACCTTCTCGGTGGTAAGGGTGCTAACCTTGCTGAGATGACTGAAATTGGTCTTCCAGTACCACAGGGATTCACCATCACAACTGAGGCATGTACTCAGTACTATGAGGATGGACGTAAAATCAATGATGAAATTATGGCTCAGGCTATGGAAGGTGTAGCTTGGATGGAAAAAGAGAACGGCAAGAAGTTCGGTGATCTTAAGAATCCTCTTCTTGTATCTGTACGTTCCGGAGCACGTGCTTCTATGCCTGGTATGATGGATACGATCCTTAACCTTGGTCTTAACGACGATGTAGTAGCAGCTATGATCGCTGGTAACCCAGATCCAAAGTTTGAGAGATTCGTATACGATTCATATCGTCGTTTCATTCAGATGTTCTCTGACGTTGTAATGGAAGTTGGTAAGAAATACTTCGAGCAGCTCATCGACAAGATGAAAGCTGACAGAGGTGTTAAGTTTGACGTTGACCTTACAGCAGCAGACTTAAAGGAATTAGCAGAGCAGTTCAAGGCTGAGTACAAGAATCAGTTAGGAACAGAGTTCCCTTCCGATCCTGTAGAGCAGTTAAAGCTTGCAATCGAGGCTGTATTCCGTTCATGGGACAACCCACGTGCTAACGTATATAGAAGAGACAACGATATCCCATATTCCTGGGGAACCGCTGTTAACGTAATGCCAATGGTATTCGGTAACTTAAATGATCAGTCTGGTACAGGTGTTGCCTTCACTCGTGATCCTGCAACTGGCGAGAACAAGCTTATGGGTGAGTTCCTGATCAATGCACAGGGTGAGGACGTAGTTGCCGGTGTTCGTACTCCAATGCCAATCGCTCAGATGGAGCAGGAGTTCCCAGAGGCATATGCTGAGTTCCTTAAGGTTTGTGAGACTCTTGAGAACCATTATCATGATATGCAGGATATGGAGTTTACGGTTGAGAACAAGAAGTTATACATGCTTCAGTGCCGTAACGGTAAGAGAACAGCTCCGGCTGCATTAAAGATCGCTTGCGATTTAGTAGACGAGGGACATAAGACTCCGGAAGAGGCAGTTGCTATGATCGATCCTCGTAACCTTGATACATTATTACATCCACAGTTCGATGCTGCTGCACTTAAGGCTGCAACTCCACTTGGAAAGGGTCTTGGAGCATCTCCAGGAGCTGCTTGTGGTAAGGTTGTATTTACAGCTGACGATGCTGAAAGCTGGGCTGAAAGAGGAGAGAAGGTCGTTCTTGTACGTCTTGAGACATCTCCAGAAGATATCACAGGTATGAAGGCTGCTCAGGGTATCCTTACCGTACGTGGTGGTATGACAAGCCACGCAGCCGTAGTTGCCCGTGGTATGGGTACCTGCTGTGTATCTGGATGTGGCGACATCAACATGGACGAGGAGAACAAGAAGTTCACACTCGCTGGACAGACATTCACAGAGGGATCTGAGATCTCTATCGATGGTACAACTGGTAACATTTACGCTGGACTGATCCCAACCGTAGACGCTTCTATCGCTGGTGAGTTCGGACGTGTTATGGCCTGGGCTGATGAGTTCAGAACTCTTAAGGTTCGTACAAACGCTGATACCCCGGCTGATGCTAAGAAGGCTCGTGAGCTCGGTGCAGAAGGTATCGGACTTTGCCGTACAGAGCATATGTTCTTTGATCCGGAGAGAATCGCTGCTTTCCGTGAGATGATCTGTTCTGATACAGAGGAAGAGAGAGAAGTTGCTCTTGACAAGATTCTTCCATATCAGCAGTCTGACTTCAAGGCTCTCTATGAGGCTCTTGAGGGATGCCCGGTAACCATCCGTTTCCTGGATCCACCTCTTCATGAGTTCGTTCCTACAGAGGACGCTGACATTGAGAAGCTTGCTAAGGCTAAGAATAAATCAGTAGAAGAGATCAAGGCTATCTGTGCATCACTTCATGAGTTCAACCCAATGATGGGACACAGAGGATGCCGTCTTGCTGTTACTTATCCTTCTATTGCAAAGATGCAGACAAAGGCTGTTATCCGTGCAGCAATTGAAGTACAGAAGGAGCATGCAGATTGGACAGTTAAGCCAGAGATCATGATTCCACTTGTATGTGAAGTTAAGGAGCTTAAGTATGTTAAGAATATCGTAGTAGAGACCGCTGATGCTGAGATCGCTGCTGCCGGTGTAAACCTTGAGTACGAGGTTGGTACAATGATCGAGATCCCTCGTGCAGCTCTTACTGCTGATGAGATCGCTACAGAGGCTGACTTCTTCTGCTTCGGTACAAACGATTTAACACAGATGACATTCGGATTCTCCCGTGATGATGCAGGTAAGTTCTTAAATGCTTACTATGATAAGAAAATCTTCGAGAGCGATCCATTCGCTAAGCTTGACCAGACAGGTGTTGGTAAGTTAATGGAGACAGCTATCAAACTTGGTAAGCCGGTTAATCCTAAGCTTCACGTTGGTATCTGTGGTGAGCATGGTGGAGATCCTTCATCTGTTGAGTTCTGCCACAAGATTGGTTTGGATTACGTTTCATGTTCTCCATTCCGTGTACCGATCGCTCGTCTTGCAGCAGCACAGGCAGCGATTGCTGAGAAGGCAGCTAAATAATTTATTGTGAGTCGTTTTGTTGTGAGGCATCTCATAACAGAATAAAGCAGATTTACATGAACCAGATCTAGGCTCGTGTTGCATATCAGCCCCATCATTTGATGGGGCTGATATTTTCTAGTGTGCCGAGCATGGCACTAATCTTACTGGTGAAAGTCCAGTCACGGGTA
>OLGJ01000796.1_pt1 | contig 16875 bp, 16 predicted proteins | sample 1605431 | NCBI WGS metagenome assembly OLGJ01 (sample SAMEA3888920, study PRJEB22519) | human gut metagenome | biome: human gut; feature: human-associated habitat; material: faeces | place: Denmark | collected 2009
GCATGGTAATCTTCGTGATGATGGTCACGATGATCAGGATCGGGATAAACAGCGTACACAGGAAACACAGCGAGAACACGATGTCGAAAGTCCGTTTCAGTATCTTGTTCCCCAGACGGCTCAGCGGATCCTGCCGCAGACTCAGGTATGGCACATTCCCCAACATGTTGAAATACATGCGGTTCTGCAGGTAATTATGCACGTTCGGCACACTGTAGAAATGCACCAGGTTATTCTCGCAGTAATCAATGATCGGCGTGATCACCTCCCGGTCCTTCGACGGCAGACAGCAGAACAGGAAATGCGTATTCCCGTGCTTCTTCAGATAATCCGTCACCTCCTGCGGCTTGCCCAGATACGGACACTCCTGCGGGAAATGCCCGTTCGGTTCAAAATCGAAATACCCCAGCACACGGTATCCTGCCCAGCTTTGCGACGTCAGTTCCTGATACAGCTCCCGGTTGTTGTCCGTACTGCCCACCAGTACCACATACCGCAGGTTACCGCCCTTCGTACGGTACGCCTTGATCAGCATACGCAGGCCCAGCCGGAACACCGACACACAGACCAGTACCGCCAGCAGATACGCCAGAAACAGCTTCGACCAGGCATCCATATATCCTCCCAGTTGCAGGATTCCCCCGCCCAGGATTGCAAAGAACACCACATTCTTGGTCACACGGGTCAGCACCTCATACGCGAACACCTTCCGTCGGTAAAGAATTACCCCCGTATGCATCGCACACAGCAGGTAACACAACATCAGCGTTGCCACAATCTGGAACTCCGATGCCTGGAGTGTCTTCTCCCAGGCCGTATCCTGTGCCCAATGATAAAATCTGTGAAACAGTCCGCCTACGATACAGGTATCACAGGCAATGACAAATACATTTACAAGCCGGTTATACGACTCTGCAATTCCTCTTTTCATGACCTAGTGCTTTTCAATATGTTTTTTTACAAAAAATTTGGTTACTTCATTTACCCTCTTCCCCGGGAACTTCATGCGTTTCAGCTCCCCATTACGCTCCTGATCTCACGCATCTGAGAAGCAATATATCCCGTGTCAGTAGCGTTTCAGCTCCAACTTAGCATAATCCGATTCCAATACCAGCGCCTTGCCGTCCGCCTTCACGATGCGGAACGTCGTTTCCATCGCTCCGATACCGAAAGGCTTCAGCTGCTCCAGCGTGGCATCCTTCTTGCTGTCACTCGTTGCGGCACGCACCTTAAACTCACTCATCACCGCCTCCCGGCCCTCGTCCGTATAGCCGAAGCGACCGATGAAATCCCCGTACCCCTGCGTACCCTGCCGTTCCGCAATTTCCACCACGTAGCGCGTGATCCCGTAGAAAATCCGTTCCGGCTCATGCACAGCTCCGTCCTCCTTCGTCGTGAAGCGTTCCAGTTTCCAGAACCCTTCCACGCTGCTGTCCACCGGCTGCTTGGCACATCCCGGCATCAGCAGACAGGCCAGTATCAGGCCCAGCACCAGCAATGCATACACCAGTGTCGCCTTCTTCTTTCCGCTTAATTGTATTATTTTCATAAACCCTTTTATTATTTTCAATCATTTCAACATTCATTTCCGGCTCCCGTCCGGCATTCCTCCGTCGGAAACCGGTCACCGTTTCCGGTATCCTAGCGTTTCAGCAGTTCCCCCGTCTTGCGGATGCAGAACGTACCTCCCGCCGTATTTCCCGGCAGATAATTTCCGCGATCCAGTCCCAGAGCCGCCGAGAAACTCCATCCCGCCAGCTGCTTCGGACGGTATGTCACCTCCCAGAGCGATCCGAACTGCTTGCGCGGCTTGTCCAGCGGTGCCGAATAAGTTCCCCAGTGACGGGCAAACGACACCAGCACCCTCCAGTTCCATTCCTCCGACGGATCTCCCGTCATTCCCAGGTGATTCGCCCGGACACGGTTACTCTTGAACATATTGCTGCCGTCCGTATTATATGCCGGTCCCGGCAGGAACGGATGTCCCAGTCCCAGACCCGCATGCTGCCAGCCCAGATACTCCCCGTTCGTATAATAATTGTCGCCGCCGCTCATCTGCACATCATGAAACGAACCAGCGATGCCGTCATACAACAACGGACCCGTCTGATCCTTGGTATTCAGTCCTTCCCACAGCACCCGCGTCACCCAGCGGTTCTCCGGCAAGGTCACCTCCAGTCCCAGATGCCCGTCCTTCCAGCGGCCATACTGCCAGAACATCTGCGAGTGATCCTCGAAATAATGCTCCAGATACGCCCGGAACTTCCAGTCCCTCAGATAATACGACAAGGCAAAATTCCAGCTTCCGCAATGATTTCCCTGTACATTCTGCAGCGTACTGGCCTGCTTCGGGATCAGCACCTTCATAAAATCCTTCAGACCGTTCGGCTTGTCCTTCACAAACGTCAGGCTGCCGTCCTCATTCTTCCGGTATACCGTTCCGCCGAACTGCGCCGCCGTCAGCAGTCCGAATTCAAACTCCACCGGCAGCTTCTCCCGGTTGCCCAGGCGCAACATCAGCGACTTCGAGTGATACAGCACATTCTTCAGCACCGTCTTTCCCGGCGCCGCAAATTCCTCCTGCCAGCCATTGTCCGTAAACATACCGTAAGCGATATGCCCCTTCAGCGACAGCCAGTTGCCCGTGAATCCCAGCGGCAGATACTCCCGGATCTCCCCCCGCACCTGCGGCACGGGACGCGCGTTCATACCTTCCACCATCATGCCGCTGCTGAGCCGTTCATCCTTGTCCAGCGGAAAATTTCCCCGCTCCTTGCTTCCGATACTCAGCGTCAGCATCTTCCACGACACATCCGCATACGCCTGCTGCACCACGAACCTGGCCCGGTCCGGCACCGCCCCGTTGTTCAGCGTACCCGCCAGATCCAGTCCGGCTCCCACTCTCCAGTTCCGTTTCAGCGGCTGGTCATAAGTCACCCCCGCCCGGAGCCATCCGCTGTTCGGCCGTTCCGACGCCAGCCCGTAACGGTTGGACGTCATCCACATCGGCGCATACTCCCCGGCAGACACGTTCACATCCGCCTCCACCCGGTAGCCCAACGATGCTTCCGTTTGGGCAAATGAAGGCAAGGCCACTGCCAGAACTGGCAGCAGCGCCCACTTTTTCCCAAAAATCATTGATTAGTTTTTATTTATCATCATCCTACAGTCCTTCTATATCCTCTTCTCTCAGTCCCGTAGTCTTTGCTATCTGTTCATTGTTCATACCCAACGCCTTGAGATTCCGTGCAATAGCTATTTGTATTTCTGCACGACCTTCCGCACGGCCTTCCGCACGACCTTCCGCACGGCCTTCTGCACGGCCTTCTGCACGACCTTCCGCACGACCTTCCGCACGGCCTTCCTCCAGTCCCTTTTTCCATCCGGCTTCACGTGCATCCTCTTCCACAATCCGGCTCACACGATATCGATCCAGCGCCTTATCATAAGCGATGCGGTCCTCCATCGAGAGATTAGCCACGGCAGCAAGTTCTTCCAGACGGCTGAAAACCTGTTCTTTCAACGCGTCAGGCATTCGGTTCCAGTGTTGCATATTCTTCAGTGTATAAATCAGTTTGTCATAAAGAGTTTCACACTCCTTGAGTTCCCTGGTGAAATAAGGAAACTGAAGGAAGATCTGCCGGAAGTGCGGATTAACCACCCTACCGTTTTCCCGGTCGGCAATAACGGTATCCGTACGGAATTTTTCTTCCAGTCCCGGTTCCCGGAAGTTCATCAGGAAGATTCCGTACACGGTAGAAAGCCTGTATCTGGTGCCGTAGTTTTCCTGCATCGGCTCTTTCAGCAGAAAATCATCTTCCTCCGCATCATGCCCGTCCATTCTCAGTTCACGTTCCTTCTTTCTTTTTTCGCGCAAGTTCTCCACCTGCCTGCCAATGGCGCGACACATGTAAAACAACGTCCTGTCCAGAAAGCTGCTGTGAAAGCGGTTCTGCATCTCCACGATGATATATTCTCCCGTGTCCGTCAGGCAGTACAGATCGTAGATAATACCCGCATCTGCCATGCTGTCGGAGTGATTCTCCTTGTCCAGGAAAATCAGATTCGTGATACGGTGCTCCCCCGAAAGCAACTCGTTAAGGAGCGTGATAAGCAATTCCTTGCTGGCAGGCTGTCCGAATATAATCTTGAATCCAATATCTGTAAACGGGTTCACAAAATGCCCGCACGTCAAATCCATACCGTCCATAATTTCTCCTTTCGGCTTTTTGATTTTACAAAGAAAGCGAAAAATCGCCAGAAAAACAAATTTCCGGATTATACCCCTCGTTATTCAGTTCCTTCACGGTATACGACTTTCCCTGCGAAACCAGTCTCGGCGGTTCCGACTCACTCAACAGGGCATACACCACATGCCCTACAATGGCCAGAGAAAGCAACAGACAAATAAGATTTCCGGTTTTCATGGTATATTCAGAATAAAGTTTCACATTGTCATAGGCAGATACCGTCCGTTCACCAGCGACAGCAGCTGTCCGCGCTGCTGCCTCCCGTCCGGATGCCGGCAGCCCACGTGCATCCATAGCGGCAGTCCCAGATCATTTTCGTTTTCCGAAATCAGCTGATCAAAAGCCCGCCCCTTCAGAAACTCCCGGCAGAACGCCTTGAATTCCCTCATCCGTCCGTTCAGCGGAATCAGATCGAACGCATAGCCATACCGGTGGGCAGAAGTCACGCTTCCCCCTACCGCCCGGTTCAGTTCCCGGCAGCGGTACCCCGATGAAATCCGGATGGCGGGCGTTCCCCATCCCTGCTTCCGCGAACAGGCTTCCCATGCCTCCCGCAGCGGGTCCAGCAAACTCTCCACACTCTCCGTGATATGCGCCTCTATTTCCGGTGAAGGCGTGTTGTCAATCCCTCTTTCCCGGGCAACCTTTGAGTGGATGCACTCTTCCATGGTAAAATACTTCATAGCATTTATCTTTAAGATTCATGTCCTAAAGATAGCAAGAAAAGATCAGATTTGCAACACTTTATAAAGAAAATCCGCTTAGTCTCTGCGGAAAATATCCCGCGTGTATACCTTGTCCTTCACACTGTCCAGACAGTTGTCATAGCGGTTGGCAATGATGGCCTGACTCTGCTGCTTGAATGCTTCCAGATCATTTACCACCTTCGAGCCGAAGAACGTACTTCCGTCTTCCAGTGTCGGTTCGTAGATGATCACCTGCGCCCCTTTCGCCTTGATCCGCTTCATCACGCCCTGGATGGAACTCTGACGGAAATTGTCACTGTTCGACTTCATGGTCAGGCGGTACACTCCGATGACACACTGCTTTTCCGAAGCCGGATCAAAGTCACCCCGGTTATAATAATCATAATAGCCTGCCATCTTCAGCACCTGATCCGCAATGAAATCCTTGCGCGTACGGTTGCTTTCCACGATTGCCTGAATCAGATTCTCCGGCACATCCTGATAGTTGGCCAGCAGCTGCTTCGTATCCTTCGGCAGACAGTAACCGCCGTAACCGAATGAAGGATTGTTGTAGTGCGTACCGATACGCGGATCCAGACAGATACCCTGAATGATCGCCTGTGTATCCAGTCCCTTCACTTCCGCATACGTGTCCAGCTCGTTAAAGTAAGAAACGCGCAAAGCCAGGTAGGTATTTGCAAACAGCTTCACCGCTTCCGCTTCCTTCAGGCCCATAAACAGCGTATCCACGTCCTGCTTGATCGCTCCTTCCTGAAGCAGCTTGGCAAATTCTCTGGCCTTCTCCTCCAGATGTTCTCCGGCAATGGCACGGATCGCCTCGTTCTCTTCGTCCCGTCCTTCAATCTGTTTGGGATAGCCCACGATGATCCGGCTCGGATACAGGTTGTCATACAGCGCCTTGCTTTCCCGCAGGAATTCCGGCGAGAACAGCAGGTTGAACTTCTTTCCCTGCAGGGCCGGTGTGTCGCGGAACACCTTTGCATACTTCACATACAGGCTGCGGCAGTAACCCACCGGGATGGTACTCTTGATCACCATCACGGCATCCGGATTCACCTCCAGCACCAGGTCGATCACCTCTTCCACGTGACTTGTGTCGAAGTAATTCTTCACCGGATCATAGTTGGTCGGTGCAGCGATCACCACAAAATCCGCATTCTTATAGGCTGCTGCTCCGTCCAGTGTAGCCTTCAGGTTCAGATCCTTTTCAGCCAGGTATTTTTCGATGTACTCGTCCTGAATCGGACTGATGCGGTTATTGATTTTCTCTACCTTTTCGGGGATTACGTCCACAGCCGTCACCTGGTGATGCTGGGATAAGAGTGTAGCGATGGACAGACCTACATAGCCTGTGCCGGCTACGGCGATAGTCGGAATAATTTTTTCTTTCATTAGAAAGTTATTTTTCAATAAATTCAGAGATTGATCTAATTAAATCTTGTGAAGCGTATTCTTTAAGAAAATGTAATGGAATTAAATCTTTTTTTAGCAATAGTGATTTAAGTTGTTCTTTATCGTAGGCTACATAAGTGTAATTTAATTCTTCCATTTTTTTTGCTGTAGCTATTTGATGATCATTCCGATGCTCTCCTAATGAAGCTTTTCTTGGAAAAATGATAATTGGCTTCTGCAAACTCATGGCAGAAATAATACTGCCCATCCCTGCATGTGAAATAATAAGTCGAGCCTCATTAAGGAGTTTATTAAATTCATTAGGTGGTAGAAAATCTATTGTTGTAATATTTTTAACTTGATATTCTCCTTTAAAGTTTTGAGCAATTATTTTTTCCTTTAATAAAGGAGCGAGTTCATCTATAATGCGAATGAATCTATCGAAGGGAGCTTGAGTTCCTATTGTTACAAAAATCATAATGGTTAACCGAAAATATTTCCTTTGTATAGTATTTTGTTATTTGATAAATCTTCCCATTGAGTATATAATTGTGAAACAAATTTGGATGCTATTTTTCCACTAAATGATAAGTGCTCAACATTAGCTATACTATCAATCCAGATGGTTTTTTTATTTAACAATTTTGCAGTTAATAGAGTTATTAACCCAGGAGCAGCCCCGGTACTAATCACTATGTCTGGAGATTCTTTATATAAAATTTTAAGTACTTGTAAAAAGGTTGGAAATATTAAATAGAAATTCCAACGATTAAAATCTTTTATTAAAAAAAATTTTTGTCCACATACCATAGTTGAACATTTGGGGTGGGTAGAAATATAAGTGATATCATATTTTTGTTCTAGTGGGCGTATTATTCTTAAAAGTTGTATCCAGTGTCCCCCTATAGAAGCAACAGCACATATTTTCTTAGTTTTCATAATAAATTTATATTAAAATGGATTTATATATTTTTTCTAACTGTGTAAAAACATATTCAGGATAAAATGATTTAACCATGTTTCTGCTTTTCTCTCCATAACTATTGCATAGTATAGGGTTATTGATAAATGTATTAATGCTTTCTTGTATTTTTAGAACATTTCCGGGAGGAACTAAAATTCCATTTTGATCATTTATAACAATCTCTGGAATACCACCTACGGGTGTAGAGATTATAGCACAACCATAACTCATAGCTTCTAGTATGGATATAGGAAGTCCTTCATTATGTGATGGTAATATAAAAACATTGGCCCAATTTAGAAGTTCTATTTTATGTGAATCTTTAACCCAGCCCTCAAATTGGACAAAAGAATCTAGATTATGTTGTTTTATATAACTAGTTAATGCTTTTTCGTTTTTATTGCCTCCAATTTTAAATGTAAGTTTTTCAGTATAATATTGAGGATTTATGGATAATGCTTCTAGTATGTCAAATATTCCTTTTCTTTCACCTATTTCACCCATAAATAACATATTAACATGAGTTGTTGCTTTATCTTTAGATATTTGAGGATAATCGACAATATTGTTTAAAATTTTGATTTTATTTGATGGTATACCTATGTTTTCGAACCATTTTTTCCAGGATTCAGAAAGGACTATTATAATGTCTGCTTTTAATAAATTAGAAATAATTTTTCTTTTATTTTTGTTTTCATTATAGAAATCTTTAAAGCGAGAAGCATGTATATGTAAAATAACTTTTCGGTTTAGAAATTTTGCTAGTTTTAGAAATTTTATTTTTCTCCAAAATGATTGGTCTGCAGCTGTGTGTATATGGACTATTTTTATATTTTTATCAATTAATAATATGGCAGAAGTTTGTATATATGCTTTTGTAAAATACCAACATTTTGTTAAAAAACTTCCATTTTTCCATGAAGGTATATATTTTAATGGAGTGAAGTACTTACTATAATATTGAATAACAGCTGCCATTCCGCCTGGAGCATGGTGCTTGTAGTATACTCCGATCATAAGAACCTGAGAAGATATAGATTGTGTAAGCTTCATAGTAACTTATTCTTTAAATTTTAGAATTTTAGCAGGATTCCCTACAACAATTGCATTATCAGGTATATCTTTAGTTACAACACTACCGGCCCCAATAGTGACATTATTCCCGATTTTGACCGGCCCCATAATAGTACAGCCATAACCAAAATAGCAGTTATTTCCTATAATATAGTTATTATCAATTTTGACATGAGGAGATTTTTTCCCAATAAGTACATTAGGTAAAAAAGTGCAATTATCTCCAATTTTTAAGTAGCGACCTAACCTTCTGAAACCAGGATGTAATAAATAGAGTCCAGGACCACAACTATTAGGTGCTATACTAATTTGTAATTTATTTGAAAGATGTCGGTGACGCATATAATAGAGAAAATATAGAAACTTAGTTATTATATTTCCTTTTGTATTTTTATAATATTCTACATATCGCATGTTCTTTACATACTGATACATCCTATAATCTTCATTAAGGGACAATTTAGCTCTTAGGATTCCGTGTATATTGGTGTATTTAGCTCTATCTTGTTGTATATATGCTTTGAGCTCTTTTCTACTTGTAATCATAACTTATGATAAAACATGTTTAAAAAAAGTGTGTAATTGACTGTAAATGGCTAATAACTTATATTGTTTTTTTATCATTAGGAGATAAAATATTCTATTAGGAACAGAAAAATATTTTGTTGGATATTCTAGACTTACTTTATTCAAAGTTGAGTTAGTGCATATTTGGCTCATAAGCTTATTCCTTTCTTTTCTAGATAAAGGTAAATTGTTTATTTGTTTGATCTGATTACGACAGAATCCTATAAATAATTTATTTATCCTTAGTGATTTAGGATCAATCTTTTGAGTGAGAATTTTTATATGCTTATACATATTCTCCATCCTAATAATTTTTTCAGGATTAAAGGTCTTTGATAATGAAGATTGATTGAAATAATACGTGTAGAATATATATGGTATGAAAATAATTTTGCTAGACAGATTAAAAAAATTTAATTGAAATATTAAGTCTTCAGAAGGATATATGCGTTCTGAATAAAAATTTAGGTTATTTTTTATGATAATATCTTTTTTGTAAATGCCTCTGCAAACAGATATTTGTATATTTCTTTCCTTCTTAGATTTAGGTGGTGAGGATATGATATCTAACATTAGATTCGTAATTTCTTTTTTTTCGAATATGTGCTCATTATTAAAATCTAATAATGTAATAAACTTTTTATTACTTAACTCTTTTCTCATACCACATAATGCACAATCTGCATTTGCGGACTGTGCTGATTTATATAATGAGTTATACATATTAGGATCTATGGCATCATCACTGTCCATAAAACCGATGTATTTGCCTGTTGCTATTTCTATTCCCGTATTTCTGGCTATGCCAAGTCCTTCATTATGTTTATGTATAACTTTAAATCTATGATCTTTCTGTGCGTAAATATCACATATTTCTGCACAGTTATCTGGACTCCCATCGTCAACTAATATAAATTCGATGTTTTTTAATGTTTGTTCCTCTAAAGATCTTAGGGCTCGCTCTAAATATTTTTCTACCTTATAAACCGGGACGATTACACTAACATCAGGTGTCATATTTATATATTTTAAAGTTATGAGATATTAAATAATTTGGTTGTCTGAGATTTTTATTTACAATTTTTAGGCCTTATACTTACTTTAAATCTTTGAAAATATATGTCACACGTATTGTGGTATATTTTTTCTGTCATAGATTAATAGGATTAGCATGTTTTGTCCCATATAAAAATGGCACTTGGATTTAAAAATATCCATCTAAACCAATAAGCGACTAGATATAATATAGTGCATATGAAAAATAGTGAATATATTTTCTTCTTAGTATAGTTTTTTAATATTATGAAAGAATATCCTAATGTAATAAACCAATATATATCTAGTTGTCCACTCATCCTTGTAAATAATTCATATCCAAAGAAAAGTCGAGATAAAATAAATCCTATCACTGTTATGTTGTAGAATGTATTAATATTTTGATTGGGCTTAATTTGTAGACTTTTGTATCCTAAAATGAGAATTGATGTTTCAAATATGTATTGTAAACTTTTGGTAAAAAAGGATTGTTCGCTAGTTTTTAAATACGATCCTTCACCAAACCATCTATCTGCGTTATTGGTATAAACTTCTATGTGGTCATATCCTAAAATTTGAGCAAGATTAGAATTAGAAAGCCAGTCTACAATTGGGGTAAAATTATTGAAATGATATAGATAATATACAATAAATAATATGGGAAGTGATAATTTCAGAGGGATAGTTTTTTTTATAAATATGAATATGTAAAAGAAAGGTATAATAAATAGTGCTCCTGTGTGTATTTCTTTTGCAATAAGAATACCAATAATGGATAAAGCAAGTTTTATTATTATATTTTTATTGGTTATAAATGCAGTAAAAGCAAAAAGAATGAATGGAAGAGCTACATATTGTCTTATTTGATATTCTGCAGCTGATAAGGTGGCACAGACCCAAAAAAGGTATATATATTGTGAATAGTATCTTTTAAATGTTTTGTATATAAAATAGAATGATCCAATAGCAAAAAGCAATGAGTATGTAATGTATGCTCCAATATAATTAAAGCCGAAAGTTAATAGGCTTAAATTTATGATATTATCAAAAATATATTGGCTGTCTCCTATATTTCCTGCATGTTCAAATCTGTATTTATACCAAAAATAATCATTTCCTCTCCCATATCTGCATCCTTCAATTAAGGAAAAAGTTATAATAATTAGTATTATAAAAATTATATATTCCTTCTTTGATAATTTATTTGATATTCGTGTGAATATGATTAAAAGAAAGAAAAAAAGCGTGTATATAATTATGTGGGAAACTTGTGACATTGATGTCAATTAATAAATGATTATGGAAGTGTTTTTTTCGGTATGGTACAATTGATGATGTTTATATCTAATCAACAGATCTAAGAAAATATCTAATTTATAATTATATGCAATTGAAACGATGGTCCAATAGTATCCATTTTGTGGCTTAATATATATATATGGGAATATTTTTCTTATATTCTTTATAATAGATTTAAATTCAGTTTTTTCATTTGGATATAATTTTATATAGTTTTTTATTATGCCAATAAAATATCCTCTTTCCTTTGTATATATTTTAGTCGATATGTTTTTATCTTTCAATAATTGTATGTATTTATTGTAAATATTCATATAACAGAAAGAAATTTCTTGCGTTGAAGTGTATTTTCGACTAAGTGAATTTTTATTATCAATTTTATAGTTGTAGAGACAGAAATTTAATATATTAACAGTTTGGCAGTAGGTAAGATATTTGTAATTGAAAATAGCATCTTCTCCTAATTTTATGTCTTTTTGAAAGTAAATATTGTTGTTTTTAATAATGTCTGTTCTGTATACTTTATTCCAGACAACATTTAGATAAAATTCAAAAGGCATTTTTTTTGTTTTTTCTATGAAGGATTTACAACTTTCATTGTAATAGCTTTCTTTGAAAAGTTGATGGGGGATAATTTGATTATCGCAAACAGAGTTATAATTAAAGACAATTAGATCTATAGTTGAATTACTTTTTTTTATACAATTATCGATCACCGAAAGTGTATTATTATCCCATGAGTCATCACTATCCATAAAAATAATCCATTCCCCCTGTGCTTCTTTTATTCCTCTATTTCTTGCTGATGATACACCTTGATTATCTATTGTCAATATTTTTAATCTTTCGTTTTTTTCTTTTATGTTATACAATAGACTTAAAGTATTATCAGTTGATCCATCATTGATGATTAATATCTCGTAGTTGTGTAATTTTTGTATGTTGATACTAGAAATGCAATCTATAATAGAATGTTCAGCATTATATGTAGGAATTATTATGCTATAAATAGGTTTCATATAATATTATATTAATTATTATAAATGATTTAGTAACGATTCCCATTCGTTCCCAATTTTATCAATCTGAAATTTTTGGGCAATTTCTATACTTTTTTTGGAAAATTTCTCGCGTAAAGATTTATTGGTTATTAGTTCAATCAGTTTCTGGGCGAAGAGAGTAATGTCAAATGGTTCTATAAGGAAACCATTCAATCCGTCTTCTATAATTTCATCTGGGCCTGTATTACAATTAAATGCGATTATAGGAAGTCCCATTGCACAAGCCTCTAATAACACCATTGGAAAACCTTCATTTCTAGATGATAAGACGTATATAGAAGATTGTAAATATTTATGTTCGACGTTTTGAGTCTTTGGACTAAATATGACACGAGTCAATTTTAGATCTTCTTTTAAATCCTTTAATTTTTTCTCTTCTTTACCTGAGCCAACAATTTCTAAATACCAATCGGTTGATATGTTTTTTTCTACAATACTCCAGATTTTTAAAAGAAGGTCATATCCTTTATCTGGTATAAAGTTACCTAAAGTAATTACTCTTTTTTTATTTATATCTATTTTCCGAGAAGGAGTAAAAGAAATCGGATTATAAATTTGAGTTATTCTGTCTTTTTTTAATTTTGTCTTAGTCAGATGTAGATTGAGATCTTTTCGGGTTAATACCACAAGCTGACATGAGTGTCGTTCTATTTTCTTTAAGGCTTTTATTCTTTGGGAGTCTTTAATTGTTTCCAAATAATTAAAATGTTCCCACGAGATTAGCTTACATTTTGTTCCTCGTATAGCATAAGTACTTAAATTGGCAAGTATTGTATCTATGTCTATTATAAAATCAAATTTATTTTTTTTTATGAAGTAATGGTATTTTAATATGGATATAAATTTAAACCGATGTAATTTTTTTTCTAACCAATTCTGAATAAGGGTATATTTTTTTATTTGAGGATTGCAAAAGAAAAATGTTTTTTCCCCTCTCCATATGCTTAATATGCTAACATCATATCCCCGCGATACAAGGTAGTTAGCAATTAATAGTCCAACTCTTTCTGTACCTCCACTGCGAGATATATCTCCACTGATAAAACAGATATTTTTCATTTGTCAATTATATTATAGAACTCAATAAGGCTTTTATTAACATCAAAGATGCTAGAACGTTCCAATGCTTTTTCTGAATAATATTTTAATTTTTGTTGGTTAGTATATAATTGGTACATAGCTCTATACATAGAGTCTGGAGTTAAATCAGTTAAGATTCCATATAAAGAGTCACCTAGAAGTTCTGTACATCCTGTTATAGTAGTGGAAATGATGGGTTTTCCTAAAGTCAGAGCTTCACAAACGACAGTTGGGTATCCTTCTGCATCAGAAGATATAATAAATACATCTGCTGCTTTAATAAATGGATATGGGTTGCTTTGAAAACCTAAAAAATGCACATATTCTGTTAATTCGTAGTGATTAACTAAAAACTCTAAATCCTTACGCAATATGCCTGTCCCTATGATCCATAAATCAAATGTGCAACCATGTTCTTTTAATAACTTTGCTGCATTTATAACTCTATCATATCGTTTAATGGGAATAAGTCGGCCAACACAACATAAAGTAAATTTCTTCTTCTTTACTTTTTTTTCTTTTGCAAGGGACATTATTCTATTTTTGTCAATTATATTGTATAGAATGAATTCTTTATTATGATTTATATTAAATATGCTATTGAAAGCATCTCTTGCTTTAGATGAGACAAAAACAATTTTATCCATTGCATTATAACAATATTCTTCCTTTCCTTTATTGAAATATTTTTTGCTCCAATGATTTTGTTGTAGATCTGCATGTACCCATGTTATATTTTTAGGGGATAATTGGAGTAATAAAGAATGGTATTTTAATGTTAATCCTTCCATAAAGGATATTGTAACATCAAACGTTTCGTTTTTGAATATCTTTCTTACTTCTAATTTTTGAAATAGAGTGTCTGCTTTTAATTTGGTTAATATCCTTTTTATTATATTTATTTTAGTTTTATAAATAGACTTATGAATAACATTTTTATTAAGTTGGCTTTTATATATACCCCCATCTTTAATCGTCAATAGTGTAATATGGTATCTACTATAATTAATGTTATTTAAAAGTTCAATAAGAACTCTTTCTGCTCCACCTCCTCCTAAAGATTCATGTATGATTAAAATTTTTTTCATTGTCGTTCTTTTATTAGTTTAGATAAGTTACAATATGTAACTTTTAATTTATTCAAAATATAAGTTCGCTCAGATCCATTGCACCCTCCCCAATATATGGCAATTACGATGAATATTGTTGTACTAAAAATAGTTATTATGAAATGTAGAATTTCATTGGTTTTGAAAAGATGAGAGATTAATATTGATGGAATGCTTGCTATGGATATAACTTTTATGATGGGAGTTACAACTTTATTTGCGTATGAATTAATATCCATTGATATTAACGGTAGTACAATTTTTAGACGAATATATTGTGTTAGAATTTCAATAATAATGTGTGTAACAAAGACACTTTCAGGAGGAAGATGATATATTTTTAGAAGAATATATGCAATAGGAACTATAGTTAATAACATACTACCTTCAATCAATTGAAATTTTTTTATTTTCCCAGTAGCATGGATAGATATAATTATAGGATTGGAGAGAGCTATTAGCATACATGAACACAAAATCAGTCTAAGGAAAATTATAGTATGATTAGGAATAATACCTAACCACCAATTTAAGATGATGTGTGCCTCTAACATGATTGGTAATGATAATAAGAATAATAAGTAAAAAGAAAATTTTGAACTTACGATTATTAAATTGTGCATATTTGTTAAATCTCCTTTTGCAAAACTTTTTGTTATTTGGGGATTTAAAGCCATTTGAAAATTGTTACAAAAGTTTCGTATTACGTTTTGGACTTGTACTGCAATCCCACGAGCTGCATTTATTGCTGGACCAAAAAATATATTTAGGAGAATATTTAATCCTTGAGTGTATCCTATAATAGCTAAATTTCCATTCATAGTCCAACCTGCGAAACTGAAAATATTTCTAAATATTTTTTTGTCAAACTGTGGCTTTGCTTTTGCTTCAATAAATTTGCTCTTACAATAAATGCTATATATAAGTCTATCTATACTTTGTATTAGAAATAGAAAAAAAGAATATGTTACTAACTTATCAAGAGGAGATATAATTAATAGATAAACTATTAAAAGTTTTAAAATTGCATCAATTATTGTGATATAAGCAAATGCTCCCATTTTTTCATGAGCAATTATTATTGCATTGTATGGAACACTTAAAACTGCTAATATAGATGAAAAAACAGAAAACTGATATACCCAAAATGCAGCATCTATTCGATTAGTGGGTATTGTTAATTGGTATTTCAAAAAATATAAGCCAATAGTTTCACCAATAGTGAGGATTAAAATTGATAGTAATATATGAATACTTAAAATATTTCCAAATGTGTTTTTTAAATTATTTATGTCGTTTTTCCCTAGATCATAAGTAATGAATCTTGATGTTGCTGCTCCTAAAGAATTTGTTAAAAAACTTAGCATTGTTATTACTCCACCAACTACATTTTGAATACCGTAATCTTCGATACCTAATGTGTTAAGAACAATTCTTGATGTGTACAAGTTTATTGCCATCATGAAGAACATTCTGAAGTATAATAACAATGTGTTCTTTGCAATACGTTTATTATTATCAGTCATATTTTAAAAATCCTAGTAAAATGTATAAAGTAATTTTACTCTTGCTAAAAGAATAATATAATGATAACAGATTATTATTTCTATAGCTTTTATTTATAATTTACGTTGTAACGCAACCTTTCCGCAGATTCAGTGAAAGGCGCAAACGACATTACATCAAACTCATTTTCAATCGGTTACAATCAAAAGCATCAGTCTTTCTGCCAGCTTTGCCAACCTATATATAAACTTATAGGGAAAAGTGCGGACAAAAATAGATCTATTTTTGTCCGCACTAACTATAAAAGTTTTATTCAGCCCTGGCAAACCTGGCAGAACTGCCGGTTAAGGCCTGTCTTCCGGATGCCGTTCCCGATAGTCATACTCCAGACTGTCAAGCAGTTGGATCAGCTGTTGCCGGAAGACTTCGGAGGACTGGCGGAACTGCGGAAGATAAATGCGGAAAATGTCGTAGTACTGGTTCAGATTCGTACTGACCCCTTTTTTACTTTCTCATACGTGCGGGCGCTCATCGAGGCCCGGTCGCAGATCTCACGAATGGTTAATAACTTGCCGTCGACTTTCACGCGGCGATGCAGCATCTCAATGTACCGCCCCAGGGCGGCATTGGGTTCATGATTTTGTGCCATTTTTTTAAATTTAAAAAATTCGACACAAATATATGTTAATTCTCTTAATTTATCTATATTTTATTACCACCATGCCGGTAAGCAAGATTTGGTGGTTTACACACCTTTCACAACCTTTGCGGAAAACTTGTAAGCTTCCAAAATTGGCGTATTGACTAGCATGTCTCTTTCGCATACCTTCG
>OLGJ01000808.1_pt1 | contig 16628 bp, 7 predicted proteins | sample 1605431 | NCBI WGS metagenome assembly OLGJ01 (sample SAMEA3888920, study PRJEB22519) | human gut metagenome | biome: human gut; feature: human-associated habitat; material: faeces | place: Denmark | collected 2009
TGAGCGTTTTGGCGCTGAGGGTGCCGTCCGGGGCGATGTCCAGCGCTTCGCCCACCTTCACGCCGCCCAGCTGGTCCGCCGTAGCGGGCGGCAGGCTGTAAGGCGTGCCGAACTTGGCGTCGGCTTCTTTCTGGCTGTACACTTCCGTTTTCGAGTAGGTCTCCTCCCGGCTGTACACCTCCGTCTTTGCGTAGGTCTCGTTCTTGCCGTAGGCTCCCACATCCTCCGCCGTCAGGGCCGTATTCTTCCCCGTGCCGCCGTGTTCCACGCCCAGCACGCCGGTCATCACATCCAGTGCCGTGGTGTCCTTGGTCTGCAGCGTCCGTGTGCTGCCGTCGCCCATGGTCAGGGTCATCACCTGCCCGTTCAGCTCGATGCGCTCCACATAGTCCGCACTGCCCGCTTCCAGCGCACCCACGTCCGCCGCCGTCAGGGTCACCACGCCGCCCTGGCCGTTCACGCTCTTCACCGGCCCGTCCGCCGGTGCCGTTTTCTCCGCCCGATCGGCTGCCGCCTCGGCCCGGGCTGCGCTGCTTTCTGCCGCTTTCTGTGCCGCCCCGGCCTGTCCGGCCGCCGTCACCGTTTCTGTCCGTGCCGCCTCGGCTCTCTTCGCATCCTTCGCGGCCGCACCTGCGCTGTTCCGCGCTTCCTGCGCGCTGGTCGCCGCACTGTTCGAGTACGCCAGCACCCGCGCCACAAAGGTCTCGTACTGCGTCGGGCTGATCTCCGCGTCGCCGTCGGTGGCAAGCGTCTCGTAGCAGTCGTATTTTGCCGGCCGTGTCAGCGCCCGGAAGCCGTCCTCCCCCAGTGCCAGCAGCATCCAGCTGCCGCACCGCGACGCCGTGAACTCCTTGCCCACCGTGCAGCTGGCGTTTTCGTCCAGCAGGATGGGTGCCGGCAGGCTGCCGTCCTGCCGCTGGATGTGCAGCGTGATGCTCTTTCCCTGCCAGCTCTCCGGCAGGGTAAATTCCAGCGTCTCCACGTTCACACTGGACTGTCCGCCCAGATGCAGCACCCGCATTTCCGGAGTAAACTCCACCCCGCCGAAATGCTTTTCCAGGATCTTCACCTGCATGGTCTTGTCCTCCTTCCGTTTTTCTTCCAGTGTACCGCCCTTCTTCCCGCGCTGAAACTGCGTACTTTTTAACAGCAACACCCCGGCAGGCCATGTGATGTGCCCGCTGGGGTGTTTTCTACGGGTGACAAAACGTCACCGGATGGTTGCCATCTGGTTGTCACCGCAGCAGCGCATACGGATCCTCTTCCGGTTGTTCCTGTGCCGCCTTCTCTGCCGCCTTTTCCCACTGTGTAAAGGTCTTTTCGGTGTACAGTGCCTTGCCGTCCGCGTCGGTCAGGGCCAGCAGCATGTCCGCCATCCGCTGCTTGTCCGCGTCGCTGCCCGCAAGGTACTCCGGCTTCACCGCCTCGGTGATCTTGTTCTTCACGGTACCCCCGCTCCTGCCTGCCTTCACAAGGCGGTCATACTCGGCCTGCACGTCCCCGGCGTTCCAGCTGTCCGCCGCTTCCTTCAGGTCGGCGTACACGTCGCCGCTGTCGCCCTTCAGCATCTCGGTCTCCAGTGCATTCACAGCCCCGGTCACGCAGTCGATCACGGCTTCCCGCTTCGGCGCGTCTTCCTTCACATTCTTCCGGATGCCCAGCACGTCGTACAGCGCTTCGATGGTCTCCGTCTCCAGCCGGTACCGCTCGGCTTCGTTCCCTTCCATCTGTGCCTTTGCCGCCGCCCGGGTGTCGGCGTCGTACTTCTTCAGCCGGGTCTTCAGCTGGTCGTACATCTTGTTCTCGGCAATGGCTCCCGCCTGTACCATCTGGTCCAGCTTTTTCACGGCCGCCTGCGCTTCGTCCGGGTCTCCGCTCACATACGCGTTGTACAGCCGGTCATACTGCCCGGTGGCGCTCTCCGGCAGGCTGTTGAAGTTCCCGCCGTCCCGGCTCCAGTTCGCCGCCGTGTCCATCCACCCGGTCACCGCCTGCACCTGCTTTTTCAGGTTCGTGTAGGGTACGCCCCGCAGCATACCCAGCTGCCCCAGCATGTCGGCCACGGCCTGCACCGTTTTCTGTTTGTGGGTCTCCAGCTGTTCCTCGGTCATCCCGCTGGTGTCCTCGGCGTTCAGCTGGTACACCTTCCCGATGCACTCGGTCAGGTCGTTGATGGCCGAAATGCCGGTCATGCTGATGGTGTCGTAGCTGGTAAAGCTGCGGTTCAGGATCATCTCCCCTGCGCTCATCACCTCGCTGCCGCCGGTCCAGTTGCCCACAAAGCTCTTGAAAAAGTCATAGGTCAATGCGTCCAGAATACTCTTCCTGGTCATGTCGCCGTTTTCGTCCTGCAGGTCATCCCACCGGTGCAAAAGGAACTTCACGCCGATCCCCAGCGCCGCGATCAGCGCCGTCTGCGCCACCTGGCTCGTGGCCGCGTTCAAAAACCGTTCGTTCGCCTTTTTGATCTCTGCTTTCGCTTCGGCATTGTCGCTCTTGCCGTACCGCTCATACTGTGCCAGCATGTCCTCCACGCTGGCCGTCCAGATCTGCGCATTCTGCTGGCGCTGGGTGCTGAACATCATCAGAAACTTCGCCATCTCGTTTTTGGTGCGCTGGTAGCCGGTGCGCTGCATCGCCGTGTAGTTGGGCTGCGTGCGCTCCACCACCCGCTGGAACTTTTCGTTCACCGCCGCCCAGTATGCCGGGCTGTCCGTCACTTCCGCTCCGGCGGCAAACTCCTCCGGGTGGCTCTTCACATAGCTCTCGCTTCCGGCCCACAGCGCCGCCACCGTGATCTCGTCCGCCTTGGTAATGCCGCCCGTCCACAGGCTTACGACCTTGTCCGCCGCGTGGGTCGCGCCGCTCACCGCTGCGTTGTCGCTGTTCCGTGCCGCGTCGCGCATCCGGCCAAAGAAGCCCTTCTGTGCCCCGGCGCTGCCCAGCTCTGCCGTGCCGGTGCCTTTCAGACGGTACTGCAGCAGTTCGTCTCCGTGCTCTGCCATCCGCGCTTCGATCTTCGTCAGGGCGCTCTCGCCATCGCTGCCAAAGAACCGCGCAATGTTCATCGGGTCCAGCAAGTTTGCGCCGAACTGCACCGCCGCCCTGCCCGTGCTGCCCCAGCCCAGCTCTGCCGCCGCCGTAGGCAAACTTGCCGCCTGCAGCAGCGTCACGTTCACATTGGCGTTCAGTACCGCCTGCGCTGCAAAGCTGCGCATCCGTGCAAACGCACCGTCTCCCACTTCCCGGCTGTCCTTCACGCCGCACAGGTCAGCCAGTGCCTTGTTCAGGTATTCCCGTCCGGCCTTGCCCCAGGTGTGTTCCACCTGCTTGAACAGGGTCTTTCCGCCGGGCATGCTGTTCAGGATCTTCTCCGCGTTCCGCAGCGGGATGGCCATGCCCGCATACTGTGCCGTATTCTCGATGCTGGTGTTCACCTGCTGCACAAGGCCCACCAGCAGCACCGGCTTCGAGCTGTTCACGCGGTGGTTCAGCCAGCCGGGGTTACCCACGCTGTTGTCGTACCGGATGCCTTTGTTCTGTTCCGGGTTCGCGTCCTGATCCACGTTGATGTGGATGTAGTTTTCGGTGGTTGCCTTCCGCACGCCGCTCAACAGCAGGCTCGTCTCGTTGATGTACCCGCTCGTCTTCGCGTTCATCTTTCTGTAATCCTCGATCCACGCCCGGTCGTAGTCAGTCAGGTTCTTCTCGATCTCGTCCAGCAGGCTGCGCCGCACCGCCGTCTCGTCCATCTCGATGTCCCGCAGGTCGATCAGCTTTCCTTCCGCGTCCCGCAGGTTCAGCTCGCCCACCCGCACGGTCTCGCGGTCCAGCTGTGCCAGTTCGTTGTCTCCCTTCACCTTCGCTTCCATGTTGTCCAGCGTAATGCCGCCGTGCAGGATGTGGTGCAGTCCCTGCGGGTTCTGCAGCTGCAGCCACAGTTCCGCCAACTGGTCGTGGTTCACCTTCCGCGCCCGGCCGCTCTCGTCCCGGAACCCGATGTCCACAAGGTCGTGGGTGTAGTGGTAAAGTTCCTTCTCGTGGGCCTTGCCGGTCACGTTGTCAAAAATGCGATCGCACTCGATCTGGATCTTCGTTTTCTTCCGCTGTCCGTCGTTCAGCATCTGCCCCAGGCTCTCCAGGTACCCGTCGTGGGCATATCCGCCCATCCTCTCGAACATCCGCTCGATGTTCATGGTGTTCATCCGGTAGCTGTTCATTCTCCGGCTCACCTTGCCCAGCAGGCCCGTCTTTTTGCTCACGCCCTTCGCCGCTTCCAGCTCTCTCTTCGCGCCCTTGGCAAAGTCGTCGATCCTGGCGTCCTCCTGTGCGCCCACCACCACGTTGTCGATCTTGATGATGTGCGCCGTCTGCTCCAGGATATCCCGCAGCCCCCGCAGCTCCGTGGCCGAAAGCGCCGCCATGCCGCCGCTCTTGTAGCCGTCCAGTTCTTTCTGCAGCGCGTTCAGGCGCGCCTCCATCGCCGTGCCGTCGATGCCGCCGTATTCGTCGCCCAGCTTCTGTGCGTTCCGGATGGCCTCTTCCAGCCGCGCGATCTCCCGCTGCCGGTTGTCATTCACGTCAGCCAGCCAGCTGTCGATAGCGTCAGTCAGGCCGCTCTGCTCCCATTCCAGGTTCGCCCGGTCGCCCGCTTCCATCTCCCGCTGGATGCCCCGCCGCAGTCCGTCCACCGCCGCGTCCATCTCGGTCTTGGTGTCCTGCATCGGGGTGTAGTGCCAGCCATCCTCGCCCCGGTGCCGCCAGCCTGCCAGCCGCTCGGCGGTCTCCCGGTTCCCGGTCACCTCGTTTGCCAGCTGCAGCACAGGCATCACCTTGTCCAGCAGATAGTCCGGGATGTAGCTGCCCTCCTTCGGGTGCTCGTACAGCTTTGTCAGCTCTCCCGTCACCTTCCGGATGGCCCGCCGGGTGTTGTCCTTATCCCGGCTCTCCCGCATCTGCGCCAGCCGCTGTTCGTTCTTCGCCTTTGCGAGGGCCACCTTTTCCCGTGCCCGGCCGCGTTCGGCTTCCCGCTGTATGGCCGCCTGCTGCTCCAGCTTCCGCTCCTTCGCGCCAATCTTCTCCCGCAGCTTTTCCTCGGTCTCAGCGTAGTGTTCCTTCGCTTTCGCGGTCGCATCCGCATAGGGCTTTGCCATCTTCTGCCGGTTCCGTGCCCGCCGCTTTGCCTCCTCTAAGTTTACCTGCGCCTGTAATGCCAGCGCATGCTTTCTGGCTTTCTCGTTCATCTCCTTTGTCTGCTGCCCAAACTTTCTGCGCAGCGCCGCATTGCTTTCGTTCGCCACTCCCGGCAGGCCTAAGTATTCGCCCCAGATCTCCATGGCCAGTTCCTGCTTTGCCGCGTCCCAGTCGCTGTCGTAGGCGCTTTCCATCGTCGGGCGGATGGCATCATGCGCGGCTGCCATCGCCTCCAGCGCATCTGCCGCACTGCTGGGTGTTTCCGTGGGCAGCAGCCCTCCGCCAATTCCCTGCAGCTCGGTAAAGTCCGCGTCCCACCGGCTCACCTCGCCGTTCTTTGTCAGCGTCAGCTTCACGCCGTGCCTTGCCAGCTCCTTGGTAGCTCCTGCCCAGCTGCCGTATTGATACACCACCTCCCGGTAGTCCTTGCTGCCTTTTTCAAGGCTCATTTCCATCTGATGCAGTTCCGGGTACTGTTTCCACAGCGCGTCGTTTCTCTTTGTGCTTTTCTCCATGATCTGCTGCGCCATGTCCAGCACAAAGCCGTGGGCCTGGGCCCAGTCCACGTTTCCGCCGTTCATGTAGTCCCGCAGTGCCGCCAGACGGCTTGCTATCGTCTTTGCGTCCATCCGGCTTGCGCTGGCCTTCACCATCTTCCGGGCAATGTACAAAAGGCTGTCGTCGCTCACCGTGGCGTTCTGTGCCTGCTTCATCACCTTCTGCACAGCCTCGCTCGCTGCCCGGCCGCTGCCCATCTGCGCTTCCCTCGCGGCTTCCACGTCCTCGCTGTCCACGTCCAGCTGGTACTTTCCGTGGTCCCGGATGTAGTTCCGGTCTTTCTCGATCGCGTCCGCCCGCGCCTGCAGCCGCTCGGCCGCGCCCGGTATTCCACTCTCTGCTTTCTGCGCCACTTCGTCTGAAAAGTATTTGGTAAAATTCGCATCGTGGTTGACAAGGCGGTAGTAATCGAATATACTGAGGTCAGAAGAGACCGGTAGGGCAGCCTCCCGAGCCAGCAATGGCTCCCGACGCACCTGAAGATCCGTTTCTCTTCCAGAAGAACCGGTAGGGGTTTCCATGTTGGAAGCGATTCCAGCATCGTACCCCTCTGACCCGGTTCTTTCAGAAGAACCGGTAGTCACGCTGTCGGTGGTGGAAACACCATCTCCACGGGACTCTGACCCGGTTCTTTTTTTATTGGCTGCATCCCGGCTTTCCTGCGTGGTAGTCTCTGCGATCGCAAAATAGAGCGTTGTCGGGCGGTTATCAAACAGCTTCAGTTCTGCACGCACCGGGATGATGCGTTCTCCGTCCTGCAGCGCACTTGCCAGCACGATCATGCCCTCTACATGGGGCTTACCTTTCTTGTCAGCATGGGCTTCCAGCGGCTTTGCATTTCGCAGTACTTCCTCAATGTTTGCCTGCACCAGTGCAAAATCGTTGTATTCGCGCGGGGTCAGCTCTGTTTGCTTGCCCACGCTTTCCTTTATGTTATTGTTTCCGTATCTAAATTCAATATCAAGGTCGTCAAGGTCAAACTCCTTCTCCTGAATTCCAAATTCAGTCAGCACTTCCCTGATCGCTTTTCTCGCATCCTGTGGCCTCACGCCGGACCAGTTCTGCCCGCTCACCTTTGCGGTTCGTTCCGCGTTCGGCTGTGCCGGCCGGATGGTCAGCGCCATCTGACGCTTTGTCTTTTCCTCTTCGGTCTCGCTTGCCATTTCGGGCAGGTTATATTTTTCTCCTTCCGCTGCCGTCTTTCCGTCGGCAGCGTTTTTGTTTGCCCCGCCGTTTGCTTCCAGCGCCGCGCGGTAGCTTTCGCCCGCGTCCGTCTGGTGGTTGAACCACAGCTGCTGCAGGTCTTTCAGCTGCTGCTCGGTCAACGTCTTTGCCGCCCGCGCCGCCGCGTTGGTGGGCTCCTTCACCAGCAGGCTCTTGATGTCCGTCAGCACCTTCTCCAGCATGGTGCCGATCTTCTCCATCACCCGCTGGCACTTGCCCAGTGCGCTGGCGTTCAGCTGCGCTTCCAATGCCTGCTGGCGCAGATAATTGCGGAAGCTCTCCTCGCTGCCAAAGATGCTCTGCATCGCGTCGGCAGTGATCTCCTCCATGGCCTGGTTGTAGGTCAGGCTCTGGCCTGCCTTCTCGTACCGGTCAAGGTAGCTTTCCACCAACTGCATCACGCTGTCCATGCCGTTCTGCTTCACAAGGTAGTGTTCAAAGGTGTCGATCATCTCCTGTGCGCCCGCGCTGTCCCAGCTGTTCGCCGCGTGGAAGGTCTCGTGCAGCACCGTGGCCGTGTCCGCCTCGCCGGAGTAGAACACCTTCCCGATGCCGCTCTGGATCAGTCCCTTCGCCCGGTTTTTGATGCCCTCAGTCACCCGCTGTGCCGCAAGGCCGTTGGCTCCCGCCGTCAGCCGGATCAGCTCGTCCCCGGCACGGCGGCTGCCGTTCTCGGTGCCGTCGCCGTTGTACAGGGTTCCTGCATCTTCCCGCAGTGCCGCCGCATCCGGCTTTCTGCCAAGCTCTGCCGCCTTGGTCTCTTTGTAGCGTTCGGCTTCGCCCCTGCCTTGGGTGTAGGCCATCTCCAGCGCCAGCCGCCCGGTCTCGCCGGTCGCCAGCACCTGCCGCACCGCGCCGCTCAGTGTCCCGCTGCCGGTCATCTGCAGCGCCTGCGCAAAGCTCTCGCCCTCGCCGTTCACGCCCAGCCGGTACAGGCTTGCCGCCGCCGGGGTGTACACCTCGGCGCCCACGCCTTCCGGCATATTCCGGCTCATGCTCTCCGCTGCCGCATCGCTCACCCGCCAACGCTTCGCCAGCTCCTTCACGGCCGCGCTTTCCACCGTTTCCCCGGCGTTTTCCACCCGCTGGCCGTTGACATCCCCCGCCCGCTGTGATACAGTGGTGTCAGCAGAGGAATGCGCAGTTAACGTTTCGGACGTATCTCTGGGGTCGGACGCGGCATCCATAGGGGCCTGCACGCTCTCTGTCGTGGCAGAGTTGGCTGCGGCTACGTTTCGGACGTATAATTCAGGGTCGGACGCGGCACTCACGGATGACCGCAGGGCTCTTGCCGCTTTTTCTGAAATAGCGGAAGTATCTGCACTTAACGTTCCGGACGTGTCTCTGGGGTCGGCAACGGCATCCATAGAGGGCTGCAGAGCTTTCGCTATTTCTTTTTCCGGCACTCCTACTGAAGATAAATACTCAGATACAATAAAGTTTTTACTTTTCTTTGTATCACAGACGGCTTCCACAACAATGTGGGAGCCGTCTATTTTTTTCTCAAAGATCACAATGGGCGCTTTTTTACGGCTCCCAGTATAATATCCGTCCGCTTTCCGCGTTGCCAGATACGCATTGTCAAAGTGGTTCAGCACATACGCCGCCCGCGCCACATCCGCGCTGTTCTTCATGGTGCCGTCTGCGCTGCCGTCCCCGCCTGCGTGCCGGTTGGTGATGTGCTTCACCGCGTTGGCGTCCATCAGAGTACGGTCGCCCACCTTGTCAAGGCCGGTCAGCTGCTGCATGGCGTCCCGCATCCGGTCGCTGGTCTCGGTCACAGTGTAGGGTGCCAGATCTTCGCCCGCCCGCACACGGTCCACGTATTCCGCAAGGCCGGGGTCAACGCTCTGCTTGTACTCCTCAATGCTGGCGTTCTGCACCGGGGTATGCACCGCCGGGTCATCATTCACCGCCGTCTGCTCTGCCTTTTGTGCCGCCGTTCCCAAGGCTTCCTCCCTGAGGGAGCTGTCGCCCGCAGGCGACTGAGGGAGTTCGTCCCCCAAAGCTCGCCCTTCGGGAGAGCTGTCAGCGCCCTGCGCTGACGGAGAGGGTCCGTTCCGCTGTCCGGTCTGTCCTTCCGCCTCCAGCGCCGCGCTCATCCTGCCCAGCTGCGTGCCCACGGCACCGCCCAGCGCGCCGGATGCGCCGCCCGTCAGGCCGCTCTCCAGTGCCGTCAAAAAGGTGTCTCTGTTAAACAGCTCCTGCGCCGCCTGCTCGTCTCCCAGGGCCGCGTCAATGGCCTTGTCCGCATAGGTCTCCACAAAGGCCTGCATGGCATTGTCGATGCCGCCGGACACCGCATTCGCCACCGTCGGGTACTGCTGCGCCAGTACGCCGTTGTCTGCCACGCTGCGCACCATGTCCGCCAGCTTGCCCGCCAGCGTGTCCTTGGCGTAGTCGCTGCCCATGGTCCGGGCAAGGTCTGCCGCGCCCACGCTGTTGATGGCCCACCCCGCACCGAACTTTGCAAGGCCGCCCACCAGCGTCTTGCCTGCGCTCTCGCCCTTCTCGATGCTCTGGCCCATGCTCTCCGCGCCGCCCTGGGCGCTCAGCACCGGCAGCACCAGCGCCGGGCTGATGCCCGCCACCGCAAGGTTCTCCGCCGCACTGGTGGTCACCCCCATCAGCTGGCGCGCAATGGGGCTCATGCCCGCCTGCGCCGCTTCGTTCAGCTGCTGGCCGCGCTTGTACATCTGGTAGCCCAGGCTCTTCTCCGGGTCGATGCCCTCGCTCACCTTTGCCCCGCTGATCCGCGCCCGCATCCGGTCGATCTCGCTCTGGCTGTAGCCCTTGGCCTTCAGCTCTTCGTCCGTGTAGGCCATGCCGGTGCTCTGGGCCGGGGCCGCCATCACCCCGCTGCTGTTCAGCTGCATGGCGTTGTCCCGCCCTGCATACTGGGTCTTTCCGCCGGTCATCAGGCGCAGCAGTTTCCACTGCCGGTCGTCGCTCTTCACGCTCTCTTGCAGCTCGTTCCAGTTCTTTCCGGTCTCCACTGCGTTCTGCACGCTCCGCACGGCCGTCTCGCCCGCTATCAGCGGGGCCGACGCCACCGTGTCCACAATGCCGCCGATCGTGTTGGAGATGCGCCGCGCCGCCCGCTGCCAGTCCGGCAGGGCATCAAAGTCGGCAATGTACTGCCGCGCCTCTCGGATCTGCTTGCGGCTGTAGCCCTTGGCCAGCAGCTCCGCGTCGGTGTACTCCCGCTTTTCCGTGCTCGTTTCCGCCGTCGGCGCACTGGCCATTGCCCCGCTCACGCTTATCGGCTGCATGGCGTTGTTTCGTTCAGCATAGGTCTTGTTCCCCTTGACGGTGCGTAGCAGCCGCACCAGCTGCCGGTGCTGCGGGTCTGCATCCATCCACTGGTTCAGCCGGTCGAAATCGCTGAACTTGTCGGTTGCCTTCAGCTCTTCAGTCTCCTGCTTCAGCTGCTGTGCATCCCGCGCATACCAGCTTTCCACCCGCTTTGCGTCCGCATCCTTGATCTGCTTTTTTACGCTCTCCGCGTTCGGTGCACTGGCCATTGCCCCGCTCGCGCTCTGCATCGGCATGGCGTTGTTTCGCTCGGCATAGGTCTTTCCGCTCTTGGTCCCGGTCCCCAGCACCTGCGCGCTCAGGCTTCCGCTCGTGGGGTTCTGGTTTCTCTTTCCCGCGCTCTGCGTCCCGGCTTTCTGTGCCGTGCTGCGCACGCTGGTGCCAGCGCTCCGGTTCACCCAGGCGTCGGTACTTTTGGCCGCCGGCTTGGTCCCGCTGCCCGTCCGCAGCGCGTCGATTTTCTCCGCGCTCCAGCCGGTGCTTCCGCTGCTCCGCGCCGGGGCCGGGGCCGTCGTGCTTTTCGGTGCCGCGCTCTGGCCGGTGCCCTGCGTGCTCTTCTGCCCATTATTCTGTTTGCGCAGCTTTTCAATGTCCTGTGCGCTCCATCCCATACGCTCACCTCATCACTTCGTTCCGCGCCACTCGTAGTCGATCTGGTTCATAATGGCCGAGATCTGGTCGCTGCTCAGGCTCGTGTTGTTGGCCAGCTCGCTTGCGATCTGGTTCTGGCTGTACCCGCTGTTGGCCATCTTCCGCGCGTTGTACATGCCCTGCTCCCAGGCTGTGCCGTTTGCCTTGCCGGGGTTGCCTGTGCCAGTCAGCCGCTGGATGCGCCCTGCATCAGCCAGTGTGTCCTCGTAGTAGCTTCGCCGCTGGTCGTCCGGCTTCATGGTGCTGTACTCTTTAAACATCGTGTTCAGCTGCGGCTGGGTGTACCCGTCCACCTTGCTGCTCGTGCTGCCGCTCTTCGTGCTGCGGCTCGTACCGCTGCTCCGTCTCCCGCTTCCTGTCCCGGTCGTGGTCCTGTACCGGTTCTGCAGTGCCAGCTGGCTTGCGTACTTGGCAATGTCTGCCTGGTTCAGCCGGTTTGCAATGGTGCTGTAGCTGTCCACACTCCCCGTGGGCAGCCCCGCCATCTGCAGGTAGTTGTTCGCCGCCGTGTCGTAGCCGCTGCCTGCAAGCCCGGCCGCCGTGGTCAGATAGTCCAGCTTGTCCTTGTCCACCTGCGACAGGCCCTGCCAGCTGTCCAGCATCGTGTCCGTCAGCCCGTACTGGTTCAGGATCTGCTTTGCCGCATCGTCAAAACCTGCCTCCTTGTAGCTTGCCGCCTGCTGCAAAGCCGCCATCTGGTCGCTCAGCTCGGTGCGGCTCAGGTTGTCGTTGTACTGCCGCAGGGCAAAGGCGTTCTCCCAGTCCTGCTGCCGGTACCCCTTGTAGGCGTCGTACCCTTCCAGCGCGGCCGCGCCCACGTTCTTCACCACGTTCCACACGTTGCCCCAGAAGTCGCTGTTCTCCTGCCGGGCCTGCTGGGTGCGGTCGTACCGGTAATTCCGCCAGTTCGCCGCATCCGCCACGCTGCCGTCGTACTCGCTGCGTGCAAGCTGGTCCTGGTTCAGCAGGTTATTCAGCTGGGTTCCCTGGCCCGCCAGCTCCTGCTGCCACTGGCTCAGCGCGTCTGCCCGTGCCTGGGCGTATACGTTCGCGGTCTGGCCGGTCTCCCCGGCCGCCGCCTGCTGTGCTGCGCTCTTGGCCCAGTTTGCGCCGTACCCGGCCGAAAGGCCGTTTGCCACCTCTTCTGCCGCGCTGGCCCCGGCGCCTGCATTGCCAAAAAGGCGGCTCAGGGCGCCCCGGTAGGTGCCGTTCTGGCTGTCGTAGCCAAGGCCCGCGCTGTTGGCACTGTCCATTCCCGCCAGCGCGTTCTGGATCCCTTCGTCGTAGCGGTTCTCATACGCCCCCGGCATGGCCGCTTCCGCCTGTGCCTGCTGTTTCTGCTGGTCGTTCAGTCTCTTGATGGTCCCCATGCTCTACCTCCATTCTCAGATAAAGAAAAACGGCAGGATCTGCGCCGCAATGCCCAGCACGCTGAACAGCCCGTTCAGGGTGCTGCTCACGTTCTGCTGCCGCTGTGCATAGGCGTTGTTGTACTCGTTCTGCCTGTAGCTCAGGTCGTTGTACCAGTTCGACAGGTCTTTCTGGTACTTGTTGTAGTCATTCTGCTCGGCCTCCTGCAGGCCGTTCAGCTCCTGCTGCAGCCCGCTCTTCCGGGTGTTGTATTCGCTGCGGCTCTGGCTCGTCAGGCTGTCCAGCACGTTGTCCAGGTCGCTCATGGTCGCCGCATAGGCCTTCTGGCCCGCCTGGGTGCCGTAGCTGGAGCCGTACCCGCCGGTCAGTGCGCTGGCATTGGCCTGCGCGTTCTGGTTCGCCAGCTTCGCCTTCTGGGTGTACTCGCTCTTGTACTGCTGGTATGCCGTATCGGCCGCCGGGTCATAGTCGTAACCGCCCAGATCATCCAGCTTTCCCATCACGTTGTCGATCTGGCCCTTGTACTTGCTCTGGTAGTCGGCCGGTTTCGTCTGTTCAAAGCGCTCCAGCTCGCTCCGCGCGTTGCTCAGTCTGCTCATCTTCAGCTCTCCTTTCCGCTCAGATAATCCTCGCTCATGTTCTCGCTGCTAAGGTTGGTCAGCACATAGGTCAGCTGCTCGTTCAGCTGGTACAGGTAGTTCGTCAGCGCCCGCGCGTCCGCCTCCGGCATCTGGTCGCTGAAGCTCGGCAGGCCGATGCCCGCCAGTCCCGCAATGCTTGCCATTGTCTTCTCCTTTCATCGTCTCGGCACCGCGCCGCTCACCCTTGCCCCTGCTGCATCCGCAAACGTAAAGGCCATGCTCCGCAGCACCATCTGTCCGGTGCCTGCAAATCTCAGCCGCATGGTGTCGTGCCGCCGGGGCACGAAGGGCAGGTTCACCCGCTGGTGGTCCCTCGTCACCGCACAGCTGCTCACCGTCTCCCAGTCCCCGCCGTCGTAGCTCACCGCCACGGTCAGCACCGTGTGGGCCAGTGCATCCATGCGCAGCGTGACCCGGCTGATGTACTTGTCGTCCGGCACGGCAAGGCCGATGTCTCCGGTCACGGCCTCAAATTTCAGCCCCGTCTCGTCCTCGCCGCTCACTTCCCGCTCCGGGTCGGCCGCCCACAGGGCATTGCCGTCCCACAGGTACAGCTGCTGGCCGGTACTCACCATCCCGGTGCCCGCCGCGCTCTCCTCCTGCCACAGGCCCCGCTCGGTGTCATACACCAGCAGCCGCCCGCTTCCGCCGTCCGTTTTCCGGTGCAGGTACAGGTAGTACCGCGCATCCAGCTGCCCGCCCACGGCCCGTTCCACCGCCGTCAGCTTCCCGGTGTCCAGCGCGCCGCTCACCTTGGCAGGCAGGCTTCCGCTCCACGCCATCACCCCGTCCGGCGACAGATAATACAGTGTCTCCGCGATCACGCACAGGCTCTTTGCCGCATTTGCCGCCACGCCCCGGCACCGCACACTGCTCATCTGGTAGTCGCTTGGCTTCGAGCCGTACAGCTTGTGGATGCAGTTTTCCTTAAAAAACAGCAGGTACCCCAGGCAGCTGGCCGCCCCGGTAAACGCGCCGTCGCTGCCCACGCTCACCGCGTAGCTGTCCGACGCAATGCCCCGGTAGCTGTACCAGTTGGTGGGGTCGCCCAGGGCACAGGCATAAATGCTGTTTTCCTCCCGGCTGCATCCCCACACCCGGTTGCCCTGCTCGGTCACAAAGTCCAGATCCGGCACCCGCCGTTCCAGCTTCACCGGCGCTGCGGCCGCTTCGTTCTCGGTCACCTTGCCGTCGGCGCTTCGCCAGCTGGTGCCGGTGGCCGTCACGGTCCAGCTGCCATAGTACCGGGTGCTGTCCTCCGGCACGGCCAGCGTCGTGATCACGTCGTCCCCGTCCAGTGTGCTGATGCTCACCTCGCCGTTCAGCCCAGCCGCCGCCGCACTGCATACGGTGCCCGGCATCCCGCTCACCGTCACGGTGTCGCCTTCCTTCAGCACGCTGCCAAGGCCCGGGCAGTGCAGCCGCAGGCTCGTCAGCAGGATCTCGCTCCACTTCTTGTTCTTCGCGCTGTACTTCAGCAGTACGCTGCCCGCGCCGTAAGGGCTCTCGGCGTCCCCCTTCAAAAACAGCCGCCCGTCCGCCGGGCTCTCCGGCTCGGTCGTGCCCACCCCGTCCGGCGTGTAGGTCCTGCCCTCGCCGTCGCAGGGGGTCACGGTCATGGTCCCTCCGCCCAGCGTCCACGCCGCCGCAAGGTCCGTCAGCTCCCCGCTCACCGTGTCAAAGGCCTTCTTGTCCGGCCAGATCAGCACCTTCGTGCCCATGCCGGTCATGGCCTTCTCGTTGTCGGTCAGCGCGTTTTCCAGCACCACCGCCCCAGCCCGGCTCTCGTCGGCGTCCGGGGTGTACTCCAGCGTGGTTCCCCGGCAGATCACCAGCCCGTTCAGGTGGTACATGCCGTTCACGTCCTGCACCTCCTGCACCTTCCGGCGCATCATCCTGGTCTGCAGTGCCGGGTACCCTCTGGCCGAAAAATTCAGGCTGCTGCTCAGCTCCGCCTCGCTGCACCCGTAGGTCTCGTTCACCCCGCCAAAGGCCCGCAGCATCTGCCGCCCGCTCTGCAAGATGTTCAGGTTTCGCCCGTCCGTCATCTCAGTACCTCCACTGCACACCGCCCGCCGGGGCATAGCGCCTGCGCATCCATGCGGCAAACTCCTGCACATAGTCGCTGTACAGCTGCATCTCGTTGGCCGCCCGTGCCACCTCGCCCAGGGCAAGGTCCATCTGCGCACACAGCCAATGCACATACAGGGGTGCAAACTGCTCCGGGCCCAGCAGCTCGGTGTCGTAGGCAAGGCCTTCGGCCCATGCCGTGTCCGCGCCCACGTCGTCAAAGTCCACCGTCTCGCTGCGCTCCACCACGCTCCCGCGCAGGCGGCTGTCGCACTGCCGCAGCCAGCTCTGTTTCAGACTGTCCGAAAATTCATTGTTCGGCCGCATCTCGTCGGCCTGCTCCATGGCCTGTCCCGCCGTCATCTCGTCATCTTCTCCTTCCAAATCAAAAGGCCCCGGCACAGCCATGTGCCGCTGTACCGGGGTCCTCTGTCTCTTTTGTTACACGCGCTGTGCCTGCTGCACGGCTGCCGCCTCTGCTTCGGCAATGCGGGCCATGGCCGCGTTGTCCATCTCTTCGCTGTGGCGCAGCACCTCGGCCACCGCCTTCGGCACCTCCACGTCCACGCCGCGCTGAATCAGGTAGGTCTCGCCGTTCACGCCCACAAACACAGGCGCCTTATAGCGCTGGCTGTCTTTAAACAGGTGGATCACCTCGGTGTCCTTCTCCAGAGTGTCCATGGTGTCCTTCTTTGCGGCCTCGGTGTCCTGCACGGCCGTCTCAGTCTTTTTTACTGCCATCGTCGTACCTCCTTGATTTTCTTAGTTTGCCAGTGCCTTGGCGCTGTAGCGTGCGCTGCAGCTCTCAATGCGCACCATGTACTGCTCACTCAGGCGCTCTGCGGTCTTCACAGCCTTCCAGCCCACAGATGCGCGCTGGTTCAGCGGGTCATCGCCGTAGCCCAGCTGCTTCACGATGTGCTGCATGCCGCCGCCCTCCAGTTCGGTGGTGGCGTAGGCGTGGGCACCCAGCACCAGGGTGCTGAACACCGCCAGGCCGCTCGGGCAGCCGGTGCCCTTCCAGATCTTTGCCTCGCTGGACACCACAAAGCGCACGTTGTTGATCTTGCCGATCTCGCCGTTGAAGATCTCTTCCGGGGCCGCGTACTTGTGCGCCTCGATCCAGTTCGGGTCCTTGCGGATGTCATAGCTGGTGTACGGGTGCACGATGGCCACATAGCTGTCGCCGATGGGGTCTGCGTTCTGGGCCTGCAGCATGGCCACCGCCTGGTCGATCAGGTCCACGGTCAGCTGTGCGGTGGCGTCCAGCGTTGCGCGGCTGGTCACGGCAGTCTCCACGCCGTCCGCCACCTTGGGCGCGTAAATCACGTTCGTGCCGCCGTTCAGGATGTCGCGCACCACGGTGTCCATGGTGCGGCCGCCCTGGCTGGCCAGAATGTTGGTGGCCTGCACCACGTTGTTGTCAATGGCGGTCATCTGCAGCACGTCAGTCAGCGGGGTCCAGCCGCCGTACTGGTGCAGGTCGCTGGTGATGGTGGTCACGTTCAGGGCCTGACCGTTGGGGGTCACGCCCTCGGTCAGGGGCGTGGTGGCCTTGGGCAGGCTGTCGTACTTGCGGAACTCGATGGTCTTGCCGCCGTTCTG
>OLGJ01000811.1_pt1 | contig 16570 bp, 11 predicted proteins | sample 1605431 | NCBI WGS metagenome assembly OLGJ01 (sample SAMEA3888920, study PRJEB22519) | human gut metagenome | biome: human gut; feature: human-associated habitat; material: faeces | place: Denmark | collected 2009
TTATGGCCTATTGGATGCGATATTTTTCATTTTTTTAATTGCATTAATCATACTCCTAAAACATCTTGGGTATTAAGTGTAGAAAGCGGAGTGCCTTGGACCATTGAAATAACACGAGCTGTAGAAAAAGAGAATGTTGATTTATCACAAATAAAGAACAATTCTCACATAATAGAGTGCATAAAAGCTCTTGCAAACCCAAAATGTTTAGCATTGTTGCCCTTGTGTAACTGTTCCTACCGCATTCAGATGGAAATATTGAAACAATTCCCTGCGTATGAGAACGTTATAAAGGCTAAAACATATACATTACATCCACCGCAACAGTTAATAATAAATGATTTGAAAGAAAAAGGTTTGACATGGGATGATAATGAGGAGTTTATATTTTTTTATGTAGGAAAAAATTTTTATAGAAAAGGTGGGCGTGAGTCTGTTTCCGTTTTAGCTAACCTGCGTAAAAAATATAATAATTTCAGATTGGTTTTAATATCTGCTCTCGAACCTGATGAAAGCCGATATATGCGTAGTACAAACGATGAAATACAAATAAGGAAAATGATTGCGGCTAATGCTGATTGGATCGATTTTTATCAAGGGCTTCCCAATGACCAGGTGTTACGGAAACTTAAAAAAGCACATGTTTGTCTTTTACCTACTTGGATGGATACATACGCTTATTCTGTGTTAGAAAGCCAAGCCTGTGGAACTCCACTGATAACTACTGCTCAACGCGCATTGAATGAAACTAATAGTGAAGATGTCGGATGGCTAATAGAAGTTCCAGTTAATAAATTAAATAATCCATTGCATTACAATTCTGAACTACAAGAAAAATTCAGTAGTATGCTATTACAAGGTTTACAAGAGAAATGCGAATATGTGTTAACCCATCGCCAGGAAGTAAAACAAAAATCATTTGCTTGTTTAGAGAGAATACGCAAGTTCCATGACCCAAGAGACTATGCAAAAAAGCTGGAACTCATTTATCAGGGGAAAGTCAGTGAATTGATTTCTAAAGAAGAATACTTCACATTGTGTACAAGTTGACCGACAAATACGTATCAACGTAAAGGATCTTCAATTAATAGCTATTATCCGGTTTTTTGGTGTATAAATGATGGAATAATGTTTCATCATAGGATTTGAAGCAATGTTCTTTCGGAAGATTGTGGGTAATATATGGATTGGATAGAGTAAAAAATGAAAGTCTGATTTTTATTTCCAGAGAATATAATTATGACAAAAGTCTTAATCGTAGCAACCAGCCGCAAAACAAGGGGAGGAATCACTTCGGTAATTAAGGCTCATGAAACAGGTGAACAATGGAAAAAATTTCATTGCCATTGGATACAAACGCATAGAGATGGAGCGGCTTGGCGGAAAATATTTTATTTAGCTATTGCATGGATAGACTACACAATGCGTTTACCTTTTTATGATATAATACATGTTCATTTTAGTTTACGTACAACTGCATCAAGAAAACGCCCTTTTGTCGAATTAGCAAAATTATTTCGAAAAAAAGTAATAGTGCATTTGCATTGTGGAACTCAGATAGACGAAATATGGAATAATAATTATTACTATTTGTTCGATGTTGCTGATGTAAGTTTATTTCTTTCAGATTGTTTGAGAAAAAAGGTAATGACATATTTTTCGGTAAAAAAAGATTTTAGAGTCTGCTATAATCCATCCCCTAAAATAATGGGACATTCTTTTTCAAGGCATCAAAATATTATATTGTTTTCAGGAACATTGTACCTTGGAAAAGGCTATGCTGATTTAATTAAAGCGTTTGCCCGAATAGCTTTTAAATATCCAACGTGGAAAATTGTATTTGCAGGGAATGGAGAAATAGAGCAAGGCAAGGAGTTGGCAAAATCTCTTCAAATAGAATCACAAACCGTTTTCTTAGGTTGGGTGTCAGGACAGAATAAAGATGAAATTTTCCGACAAGCTTCTGTTTTCTGTCTTCCTAGTTATGCAGAAGGTTTTCCAATGGCGGTATTGGACGCATGGGCATATGGATTACCTGTCATAACAACTCCTGTTGGGGGAATCCCTGACGTTGCGATAGACGGTGAAAATATGCTATTATTTAATCCTGGAGACATAGATATGTTGGCCATTCAGTTAGAACGGATGATTACAAATAATAGGCTTCGGGAGCACATTAGTGCAGCATCTTATGAATTTGCAAATCATAAATTTAATATTGATACAATCAATCAACAACTTGATGATTTGTATACTGAGTTATCAGGTAAGTAATATTCAGAGAATAAGTTATCTCATTTTTAGTCATAATCTATTCATTTATAAATTATTTACTATCCCAAATGAAGTAACTTGTTTTTTGAATACTTCTAAATTGGGATAAACATCTTCTGTTAATAACTAACATGCAAACTTATTTCAACATAAGATACGAACTCGACAAAGAGTCCGTACATCACTGTATTGCCCGACAGATAAATAAAGGAGCAGATTATATCTGCGTTGCCGACGGAGTAATCCTGAACATTGCCAACCGCAATCCTGAATACCTAGAAGTGGTGAATGGAGGTATGTTTTCCATTTGCGACAGCAGTTATGTACCATTGTACCTCAAATGGATATATGGAAGAAAATACCAACAATATTGCGGAAGCCAGATATTCATGGATATTGTCCGTATGCGAAAGTACAGGATGTTTTTCATGGGCACTTCGCAAGCCGTGCTTGACGGGCTGAAACGAAACTTGAAGATCATCAACCCGGATGTGGCCGCCATGTCTTTCTATGAATTACCTTTCAAGCACGTGGATGATTTCGATTATCGGGATATTGCCAAGCGGGTAAACAAGGACGGGGCCGATATTGTATGGGTAGCTTTAGGAGCACCTAAACAAGAGATTTTCATGAGCAAGCTTAAGCCGTATCTCCAGAAAGGGGTAATGATCGCTGTCGGTGCAGCCTTCAAATTTTACAGTGGTTTGGAAGAAAAGCGGGCACCGGAATGGGTAGTTAAGGCTCATTTGGAGTTTTTATACCGCATCTTATGCAATCCTAAAAAACAAATGAAACGCTGTGCCTGGATTGTGGCAACCCTTCCCGGATTGCTTTATAGCGAGTGGAGAAGGAAACATAACGGGAAATCACTAATTCAAGAAATATGAAAAAAGCTCTTATTACTGGTATCACCGGGCAAGACGGATCGTTCTTGGCCGAGTTCCTTTTAGCAAAAGGTTACGATGTACACGGCACGATACGGCGTTCGTCGGTGGATTACCGTGAACGCATTGCTCACTTGGAAGGACATCCCCACTTCCATCTCCATTATGCAGATCTTGGTGACTCGATGAGCATTCTGCAAGTGGTAAAGAAAGTGAATCCGAATGAAATTTACAATCTCGCCGCACAGAGCCATGTACAGGTTTCGTTCGATTCGCCTGAATTTACCGCCGATGTCGATGCCACCGGCGTATTGCGGATCTTGGAAGCTGTCCGCCAATGCGACTTAACCGATACTTGCCGCATTTATCAGGCTTCGACTTCCGAACTTTACGGCAAGGTGGAAGAAGTTCCTCAAAATGAAGACACTCCGTTCCATCCTTATTCTCCTTATGCTGTGGCCAAGCTCTATGGCTATTGGATTGTGAAGGAATATCGGGAGGCCTACGATATGTTCTGCTGTTCGGGTATCTTGTTCAATCATGAGAGCGAACGCCGTGGAGAAACTTTCGTTACCCGCAAGATTACACTTGCTGCCGCTCGTATTGCGCAGGGCAAGCAGGAAAAGTTGTATTTGGGAAATCTTTCTTCGCTGCGCGACTGGGGATATGCTAAAGACTATGTGGAGTGCATGTGGCTGATTCTCCAAAACGACAAACCGGAGGATTTTGTGATTGCTACCGGCGAGCAACATTCCGTGCGCGAGTTCTGCCTGTTGGCTTTCCGCTATGTCGGTATCGAATTGCGCTTTGAAGGAGAAGGAGAGAACGAAAAAGGAATAGACGTGAAAACCGGTAAGGTACTGGTGGAAGTGTCGCCCGATTTTTACCGTCCGACCGATGTGGTGAATCTGTGGGGGAATCCGGCAAAGGCCAAGCGGGAGTTGGGATGGAATCCGCAAAAGACGACATTCGAGCAACTGGTAAAGATCATGGTGGATGCGGATATGGCCAAAGTGGCCGTGGAGCGTGCCGGAGAACATGTGTGTACCAATTTGGAAGAATATTTGGAGAAAGGAATCGTGAAATGATGGATGGTATGGAGAAAGAAGCTAAAATCTACGTGGCAGGCCACCGGGGCATGGTAGGTTCGGCCATTGTCCGTGAACTGAAACGGCAGGGTTACACGAACATCATTACCCGGACGCACAAGGAACTTAACTTGACACGACAGGAAGCGGTGGAGAATTTCTTTGCCGAAGAGAAGCCAGAATACGTGTTCCTCGCCGCAGCCAAAGTCGGCGGTATAGTGGCAAACCAGTCTGCATTGGCCGACTTCATGTACGAGAACATGGTGCTGGAAATGAATGTTATCCATGCGGCATGGCAGAACGGTTGCAAGAAATTGGAATTCCTCGGCTCGTCATGCATCTACCCGCGCATGGCACCGCAGCCGATGAAGGAAAGTTATCTGCTAACCTCGGAGTTAGAAAAGACTAACGAGGCGTATGCTTTGGCAAAAATTTCCGGGTTGAAGTATTGCGAATATCTGAATCGTCAGTACGGCACAGACTATATCAGCGTCATGCCGACCAACCTCTACGGTCCCAATGACAACTACCATCCGGAACACTCGCACGTACTCCCTGCTCTGATTCGCCGTTTCCACGAGGCGAAGGAACAAAACATGCCTTTCGTTACTTGCTGGGGCGACGGCAGTCCTTTGAGAGAATTTCTTTATGTGGACGACCTCGCCAACCTGTGTGTGTTTCTGATGAACAGCTACAGCGGTAACGAGACTGTGAATGCCGGAACAGGAAAGGAACTGACCATAAAGGCATTGACAGAACTAGTAGCGAAAATCATCGGATACGAGGGTGAAATCAAGTGGGACACCACGAAACCCAACGGTACGCCTCGCAAATTGCTTGACGTGTCGAAAGCGACTTCGCTCGGATGGACTTACAAGACGGAGTTGGAGGAAGGCATACGCCTTTCCTATGAGGATTTCCTGAATAATCCGATGAGAGCAGAACGATAATATACTCAATAATAATATGGTGATAATAGCGGCAGGGAATACACCTCTTCTCATTCCAAACAGAGAAGTGAAGATTGCTTACGTCAATGGTACTGCAATTTGCGGAAGACGAAGTTGCTGAAAAACGCAGTCGGTAGCTGTCGTACCTTTTGCCGGGAGTGGAAAGACCTTGGTACATGGAACACGCTGACTGATGAACTATCGGAACACACCATGGGCAATGTTATCACGGATGAAGAATCCGAGAATACACACGTCATCAACGAACTCGAACTGCCAATCATGTGTATCGGCGCACGGAATCTGGTCATTGTGGCACCACAAATGACGGAATCCAAATTTCGGACAAGAATAAAAGCGAGAATACCAAGACCTACGCCGACCATCTGCAACATCGGCTGATGTTTGAGGAACATCGCTGGGGTGAATACAAAGTTATTGATATCGCCGAGTTCTCCGGTAGTTACAAATCCCTTACCAAGCAACTAACTGAAAATCAAATCCAGTAAAGGTATCAGCTATCAGGTACACCGCCATCGCAATGAAGTCTGGACGTTTATCGATGGCGAGGGAAAACTGGTACTCGATGATATCAGGTCGGTTATCAACAGAGGCAATATGGTTACGATCAAGAAAGGACTTAAACATGCAGTCAGGACTATCTCCGACTTGACGTTCATCGAGATACAGGCCGGAGATTTGCTTGTCGAAGAAGATATCGAACGGTTCGATTGGAAATGGTAACTATGTGTTTTATAATTGTTTGTATCAGTAATAATCAACGCTCTAAAAACAGCAAAGATTAAATAACTAATCAATAGAAAATGAAACCTTATAAAATTTTGATTACGGGGAGCTTTTGTTCCGGGAAAAGTACCTTAGTGAATGCGTTAGCATCACATAAGAAGCATAGAGGTGGCTGGATCTATCGGTCGAAATGTCGGGGTTATCGGTACAGGGACATTCGGAATACTTCATTCTATTGTGTTAAAACAATTGGGATATAATGTAATCTTATTTGGATTAGAACGGATTTATAATCAACCGATATGTCGCATGATTGATACATACATAAATATTGATGATTATGCAGAAGGCTCTATGAGACCACAAATCGATGCGTTTTTTTGTACTCAGTATGGAGAAAAAGGTCTGGTATATGCTTCAAATATGATAGAACGGGGTGGAACGATTGTTTTGTTCCAGTCTATAGCGAATGAACCGGTTGTTAGCATTGATTACAATAAAGTGCATTACAAAGAAATCAAGATTCATGGAAGTATTGCCCATACTAAACGAAATTTTCAGGATGCCGTTTCTTTTGTTTCGAGACACAATGATCTTTATAAAATATTATCGTTGAAGATTTATTCAAAGAAAGAACACTTAGCTGCATTTCAAGAGTCAATAACCCATAAATTTAACAGAGTCGCCATATCATTCGGATGAAAAGAATTCAAATTAACAGTTTTATATTTGAAGAAATCATTTCTTCAAAACAAATAGAGGAACGAGTTTCAGAGGTTGCCCGACAGATAAATTCCGAATATCAGGGAAAAAAGCCTATTTTTATTCCTGTCTTAAACGGTAGTTTTATGTTTGCATCGAATTTGATTCAACAAATTGATATTCCGTTGGAGATATCTTTTGTAAAATTGAAATCGTACCAAGGTATGGAATCCAAAGGATATATCGATGAAGTATCAGGGCTTGACGTCAATATCACGAATCGTCATGTCATTATCGTGGAAGATATTGTCGAATCAGGTCTGACCACCCGATATCTTATGGATAAATTGTCCAAATATCATCCGACATCGATACAAATAGCTACTTTTTTGTATAAGCCCCAGAAACTAAAAGAAGAAAATCACCCACTCAAATATATTTGCTTTTCGATCAAAGACGAATTTGTAGTGGGCTTTAGATTTAGATGGATATTACCGGAATTTAAATTCAGTATATCAATTAGTCAAGTAGTCGATATATTCGACATAATCTATATTTTTACTGTAAAGAAAGTAATAGAACATCTGAAAGATATACACAAACCAATAAGGAACAATAGTATAATAGTACGGAATATAACGGTAAGAATCCTCTCATTACAGGACGTAAATAATAAGATGACAATATTAAAACAGGTTTGCAATAAACATATTTAATCATAGATAAAAAAGACAGTCCTTGAATACACGACCAATACCTATTGGGAAGATATTCCAAAACATATTCTTCAAGAAAATAAGATACGACTGAACTCTTTTTTCTTGGAACATGAATCTGTACAGAAGAAGAGGATGCAGTTTATATTCAGATATACATTCTACTCCGTTGAGAATCCCAGGAAGGCTACGAAACAACATTTATTAAAAGAATACGCAGGACTACTTTTGGAAAAAAGAAGCGTACAACCGGAACAAATACCTGATATGAGACAATACAGTGATATAATACTATATGGCGATAATACCTCTCCCGAAACACAGAAATTGCTGGCAGAATACCTCCAACGGCATGATTCATTAAAAGTCCAATTGTCTTTCTTTGATAATAAGAATGACTCTACCTGCAAGGATGAACAAGTCATCGCATACGCAGAACTGCAAAAGGCGTTGTTCTTTTGCAAAAGAAAGAAAATACCACTTCTATTCATTTCCATAAAAGACATGATAAGTGACATCCGTTTTCTCAACCTTCTGGAGGAGAGCCATATCGATTTCAGATGTATAGATTTCCCATGGTTCTGTAAGGAGAATTTTCCCCTGATAAAAGCAGTTGTGTTATATGAAAGGTTGGAAACAGGAATAAATGTATAAGATATCCGGCTTACAGATTGGCCTTTAATCTCGCAGCATTGTGGTCGCATAAAAAACAATTTTCAATATATTTCTGTTTGGCGAAATCCTATTCTGAAAGAAACTCTAAATAAAAAAACACTTTCAGATAATCTTTCTTCACTTAACATCTATCCAAACAAAAATAAATATCAGACCAACTTTCTCAGATTTCTACTCTATATTTCGTGTTTTTGTTCTAATAAATAAGGATATTCAGTAAATGAATTCTAAATTCGTTTTTTGAAAGTGCTATCCCTGTTTCAGTTACCTGTGGTAGGGATGAACCTTTCAAATTGGACACTATGATTCACCCTCTTCCTTATCCCAATAAATACATCTCCTGTAACTTCACCAATCCCAAATACACCTTCATATCCGGGAAGTAAACAAAATACTTCCGGATAAAAGAAAGACAGGCAAATGGTCATTTATCCGGAACTCCCTTTACCCAATAACATTCTTTAATTTATCCCAAAACTATCTCTATCGGGACAAAATAATAAACAAGATCATAAATATTAGGCCAAATTGTCTCGATATATGCTTAATATTACCTATTTTTGTTCCGATAAAAGAATTAATGACTATTGAATTTGAAATCCTCCAATATCTGCACTATCATTCCTTACCAAATAGGGTTAAAATAACGCTTGGACTAACCAATCCCCCAGTGACCGGACAGTAAAAAGACTATTAGCCGATGTTGTAAACAAAGGAGTGTGACTGTATCGATTTGTGTATAAAGAAAAAATTGCAGGGATTCTTACAAAAAACATCATGGCGGCAATATTCCTAATCGTGCGATGCTCCAAGGGCTTGGTGAGCAATTTATCTGGTCAAGTATCTCCAATAAAAGTATGCCAAACAAGTACTACAACAAACGGTTATCCACCCTCACTAGATGATCATTTAGCAAAACCATTGAAATGTCGTCGATGTCAATGTCCGAATTGTCCTGTTCGAAGAACGGGACAATTCGGACATTTCATGCAGTTCGTCAGGCACTTCAGAGGAAACAATTTTTTCTTAGGACTTTTTTATCTGATTATTCACACATAAAAAATTATATGTTCCGGGCTTAAGAATGATATACCGATTCTTAATACACATTAGGCAAACAGCCAAAAGGGAGGTATAAACAATGTATTCGAACACTTCAGTAATAGTACAAGCAAGGAGCTGCCGACTTGTCATCAGACCAAATCTCCTTCCCCAAAAACATGAAATTATTTTTCTTATTTCAAAAATATTCTTACCTTTGTCTTGAAAAGAGTTGCCTCATGAGTATGGCTGTAAAATGCTGAAATCAGCACAATCTCTAAATCATTACCTTGAACTTTCCGAAACTTTTTTAAGTGTTTGTTTTTCAATTCACTCTATCTAATGGATTAAAATTTAATATAAATTCCTGCCCTATGGTACCTTAGGCTTTTGTGAGAAAAAACAAGATAGGATATAAAAGGTTCACGTAGAGGTATGTTAAAAGTGATAAAGGAATAGGGTGACAGCACTTTTAACGTAACTGTCACCCTATTGCACTTATCATGTCATTACTTTATCACCCTATCATCTTTTCCATATCCGTGCTGTCCATCCTCCTCCGGGTGCCATGTGTATGTTCAGCTTGTCTCCCGAGGTCACGGTGCGTACTTCTTTCTTGTAGTCGGTTGCTTCCCGGTCGGCATTGATGCCGTCGGAAAAGATTTCGGCTTCGTAACTTCCTTCTCCGAGGAAGGAAAGGTCGATGGTACAGTCGCGTGGTGTCCAGTCGGTCATGGAGGCGATGTACCAGACGTCTCCCTTGCGGCGTGCCAGTGTAAGGTATTCGCCTACTTCACCGTCCAGTGCCACGGTCTCGTCGAAAACGGTAGGCACTTTGGCAATGAAGTCCGTGCATTCCTGCTCCTTCATATATTTGCTGGGGCTGTCGGCAAGCATTTGCAGCGGGGCTTCGAAGAGGGTGTACATCGCCATCTGGTGGACGCGCGTACCCTGGCTCATCGGATGGTCGTTGACGGCACGGAAGGTTTCGCGGGTTGCGTTCATTGTGGCTCCCGGTGTGTAGTCCATCGGGCCTATAAGCATACGCAGGTAGGGAGCAGTCACGTCATAGCGTGGGAAGTTGTGGAGGGGGGCTCCGTTCACTATCGGTTCCCATTTGGCGTTCTCCAATCCCTTTACACCTTCAAAGTTCAGGACGTTGGGATAGGTGCGCTGTATACCGTATGGCTTGAGGCCATGCAGGTCCAATACCAGGCGGTGCTCGGCGGCGCAGGCTACAATACGTTCTACAGACTGTACCAGTGGCTGGTCGTCACGGTCGAAGAAGTCTATCTTGAAGCCCTTGATACCCATCTGTGCATAGTGGCTGAATGTGGCTTCCGTATCTTTGGCAGAATTTCGCCAGCTTGCCCAGAGAATGATGCCGACGCCCTTCTGGTTTCCGTAGGCTACCAGTTCCTTTAAATCGATATCCGGATTCAGGTCTTTCAATAAGGATTCGTTTCCGCTCCAGCCGTCATCGATGATGATATATTCCAGGTTGTTGTCGGCGGCAAAGTCGATGAATGCCTTATAAGTCGGGGTGTTCATGCCGGCTTTGAAGTCTACGCCAGTCAAGTTGCAGGTGTTCCACCAGTCCCAAGCCACTTTGCCGGGTTTAATCCAGGAAATGTCTTTGATGCGGCAGGCGGGGGCAAGACGCTGTGCCATGTCATTGTCGGCAAGCTGCGTGTCCTTTTCGGTGACGAGCACCACACGCCAGGGGAGCTCCTGCTTGGCACAACGGGCGATGTAGTCTGCACGTTTTGTCGGTATCAGGTTCAGCCGGTTGTGTCCGCCGATTGTTTCTTCCAGCGGATAGGGGGCAAATGCTGCCTGCACTCCTTGACGTGTCTGGGGATTTACAGTGAGGAACATGCCGGGATAGTTTTCCAATCCGGCTTCCATGATAACGGCTTTCTTTCCTCCGTCCAGGCAAACCATCAGTGGGGTGATAGAGAGTGAGTCGGTGTGCATTTTGGACAACGGGGCTTCGTCGTAGTAAGACTCGAATGAGAAGCAATAGCGCTCACCGTTGCGGTTGTCGTTTATGTAAGGTACAAATGCCTGGTAATCCTTGTCGAAATTGAAGTCCGCAGTTTCGTTGAGGACGATAAACGGCTTGTTCTGTTCGGAAATGAAGCGATAGGCAGCGCCGTCATCGTATGCGCGGAACTGTACGCTGTAGCCTCCGCGGCATTTCAGTGTCAACTGGTTGTAGACATCCTCCACACTTGCCTTTTTGTAGAGGGGAGTGGGGAAGGAGGACTCCACAGACTTGCGTTCTGCACGGATTACTTTTACATTTTTACCGAAAGTTATTGCTTTCTTGGCTGATTTTTCATCTCTGCCTTGCAGGGCGATGGCAGAGGGTTGCAGCACCGTGGTTCCGTCGTGTGCTATCTGCCAGGTGAGGGCTTCTCCGGCATCTACCGTAACGGATAGTTTTCCGTTGGGTGATGCAAGTTGGTATTGCTGTGCACGGACCGTGCCCAAGCAAAGGAATAATAAACAAAAGGTTTGAATAAGGAGGCTTTTCATGTTGATTTATTTTTGAATGATTTTCTTTATCTTCTCCAGTTCCTCGGCAGAGAAGTCTGTATTTTCTGTCGCTTTCAGGTTATCTGCCAGTTGGGCAACGGAGCTCGCTCCGATGATGACGCTTGTCACCAGGTCGTCCTTCAACAGCCAGGCAAGTGACATCTCGGCAAGGGTTTGCCCGCGTGAGGCAGCAACTTCGTTGAGTGCCTTGATTTTTTGCAGCGTCTCGTCGGTCAGTGCTTCTTTCTTCAGGAAAGCCCCCTTTGCCATGCGCGAATCTTCGGGAATACCATTCAGGTAGCGGTTGGTCAGCAGGCCCTGCGCCAGCGGGGAGAAGGCGATGAAGCCGGTTCCGTTCCCTTTGGCTTGCTGCAGGATACCTTCTTCTTCCGGTTCGCGGTTGAAGAGATTGTATCTGCCTTGATAGAGCAGGCAGTGTACATCCCGTTCTTCCAGGTATTTGTAGGCAAACTCGGCCGCCTCTTTGGGATATTTGGAGATTCCTACATAGAGTGCTTTGCCTTGCCGTACGATATCAACCAGTGCTTGCAGGGTCTCTTCAAGCGGAGTATCCGGGTCGTAGCGGTGGGAGTAGAAGATGTCCACATACTCCAGGTTCATCCGTTTCAGACTTTGGTTGAGGCTGCTCATCAGGTACTTGCGTGAGCCCCACTCCCCGTAGGGGCCGGGCCACATGTCGTGTCCGGCCTTGGTGGAGATGAACAGTTCGTCCCGATAGGGCATGAAGGATTTCTTCATAATCATTCCGAAAGTCTCTTCGGCGGAACCGTAGGAAGGACCGTAATTGTTGGCGAGGTCGAAATGCGTGATTCCACGGTCGAAGGCATAGTGCGCCATGGCCTGGGAATTGGCAAATGTGTTCACGTCGCCGAAGTTGTGCCACAATCCGAGTGATATTTCCGGCAGCAGGATGCCGCTTTGCCCGCAACGGCGGAATTTCATGCCGTTGTCATAGCGTTCGGGCGCTGGAGAATAAATAGGGTTTATCATGATATTGTATTTTGTGGGTTATCCCATTATTACTTCTACTGTATGCGTGCCCGGCAGATGGTTCACCACATTGCCTTCTATCGGCTGGCCGTCTACTGTGACGGACTTGATGCCTTTGCACACACCATCGGGATTCTTCACGGTAATATGATATTCTGCCCCGCGGAACCTACGCTTCACGTTGAAGCCTTTCCAGCCTGCCGGGATACAAGGATTGATTTCCAGACCTTCATACGAAGGCTTGATGCCGAGTATGAATTGCGTGATGGCATACCACATCCAGGCAGCCGTTCCAGTCAGCCAGCTGTTCTTGCCTTCACCAGGGCGGGCGGCGTCCTTGCCGGCCACCATCTGGCAGCATACGTAAGGTTCTACTTTATGCAGGGCACTGTGCTCTTCGGTGTACGACGGGCATATCTTGCGGAAATACTCCCAGGAACGGTCACCCCGTCCCAGTACGGTTTCTCCGATGATGACCCACGGGTTGTTGTGGCAGAAGATACCTGCGTTCTCCTTGTAGCCGGCGGGATAGGTGGAGATTTCTCCATACTCCACAACATAGCGGGTGAAGGGTGGATTGTTGAGTACAATACCGTGCTCGCAGTCCAGGCGTTCCTTTACGGAGTCCAGCGCTTTTTTTACCATGCCTTCTTCCAGTCCGATGCCTGCCATGGTGCACCAGCCTTGCGATTCGATGAAGATTTGTCCTTCTTCGTTCTCTTTGGAGCCTACCTTGTGGCCGAAGTAATCGTAGGCGCGCAGATACCAGTCTCCGTCCCAGCCGTGTTTTTTTACGGCTTCCACCATATTGTCTATGTAGGTTTGCGCTCTGTTTGCTTCGTCGTCTTTACCCAGGCGGCGGCACAGCTCCACGTAGTCGCGTCCGCATACCACGAACAAGCCGGCAATCATCAGCGATTCTGCCTGGCTGCCTTCCGTCTGGTTTTCCGTGGTCTGGAAGGATTCATTCGGATCCCAGGAGAAGCAGTTCAGGTTCAGGCAGTCGTTCCAGTCGGCACGGCCGATGAGGGGCAACATGTGGGGGCCGAGGTTCTCGATGACGTGGTTGAAGGAGACGCGCAGGTGCTCGAACAGAGACACTTCCGAACCTTCTTTGTTGTCGAAGGGGACGGGCTCATCCAGGATACTGAAGTCTCCCGATTCCTTGATGTATGCCACCGTACCGAAGATAAGCCACATGGGGTCATCGTTGAAGCCGCCGCCGATGTCGTTGTTGCCGCGTTTGGTCAGCGGTTGGTATTGGTGGTAGCATCCTCCGTCGGGGAATTGGGTAGAAGCTATGTCGATGATTCGTTCGCGGGCTCGTTCCGGTATCTGATGCACGAAGCCCACGAGGTCCTGGTTGGAGTCGCGGAAACCCATTCCACGACCGATGCCGCTCTCGAAGAAAGAGGCGGAACGGGACATGTTGAAGGTAATCATGCACTGATACTGGTTCCAGATGTTCACCATGCGGTCCAGTTTTTCTTCGTCGGTCTTCACGACGTAGATGTCCAGCAGGCGGTCCCAGTAGGCTTTCAGTTCGGCAAAGGCAGCATCTACTTTGGCGGTAGTGTCGAAGGCCGAAATCATCGCCTTAGCCTTTACCTTATTTATAATAGGTGAAGAGGGTACACTCTGCTTGAACGCTTCATGCAGAGATTCTTCACGTTCCTCGAACTTTGCCTCCTGCTTGTTTTCCACATAGCCCAGCAGGAAGATGAAGTCGCGGCTTTCGCCGGGTTGCAGTTCTACTTCAAGATAGTGCGAGGCGATGGGACTCCAACCGTGGGCAATGCTGTTGCCCGGTCTGCCTTCTACTACCCGTTCCGGGTCGGCAAACTCGTTGTAGAGTCCCACGAATGTTTCGCGGTCGGTATCGAAACCGTCTACGGGTGTATTGACACTGTAGAAGGCGTAGTGATTGCGGCGTTCCTTGTATTCCGTCTTGTGGTAGATGACAGACCCGTCCACTTCCACCTCTCCCGTGGAGAAGTTACGCTGGAAGTTCTCCATGTCCGTAGCGGCATTCCACAAGCACCATTCGGCAAAGGAGAATAGTTTGAGTTTTCTCACTTTGGCAGAAGTATTCCGCAAGGTCAGCTTCTGCACCTCTCCCCAGGTCTTCAGTGGGACGAAGAAGAGCAGGCTGGCTTCGATGCCGTCTTTGGATCCGGTGATGCGGGTGTAGCTCATGCCGTGGCGACACTCGTAACTGTCGAGTGCAGTCTTGCAGGGCTTCCAGGTGGGAGACCATACGTTGCCGCCTTCATTGATGTAGAAGTAGCGTCCCCCGTTGTCCATCGGCACGTTGTTGTAGCGGTAGCGGGTGATGCGGCGGAACTTGGCGTCCTTGTAGAAGGAATAGCCTCCGGCAGTATTGGAGATGAGTGAGAAGAAATCTTCATTGCCCAGGTAGTTAATCCATGGCCAAGGTGTCTTGGGATCGGTAATGACGTATTCGCGGTTGTCGTCATCGAAATATCCGAATCTTTTGTCTTGCATATTATTTCTTGTATTTAGTTTGATACATTCTTCATTAGTTGTGCCATCCGGCCATTTTCCCGGAAGCACGCTTCAAATTTAAAAACTTTTCTCCTATCACCCTTGTTTGCCCGGCGTGTTTTTTCCCTTCGGAAACATGAAGTACCGGAAAAAGATACAAAAGTATCACTGTACGAGTCTATTTCGCCCTATCTTTGTAAACACATTTTATGATTAACCGATATGAAACACTTATTCGCATTTTTGTTCCTTCTTGGAATTACCTTTTCTCTTTCCGCCCAATCTGTCCGCGAACGTATTTTGCTGGATGACGGCTGGCAGTTTGCTTTTGGCAATGCTTCCTCACCGGAGAAAGACTTCGGCTGCGGAACGGAGTACTTCAACTATCTGACCAAGGCAGCCTCTATCCATAATGAGGGCCCTTACTCTCCCAAGTTCAATCCGGAGAAGTGGGGTGTGGACTGGAAGACGGTCAATCTTCCGCATGACTGGGTGGTTGATTTGCCTTATGCCAAAGAGGCGAGCCACAGTCATGGCTATAAAGCCGTCGGCTATAAATTCCCCGAAAACTCTGTGGGATGGTACCGAAAGACCATCACCGTGCCACAAGAGGACCTCGGCAAACATCTTTATCTTCAGTTCGACGGTATCTTCCGTGATGCCCGTATCTGGATAAACGGTTTCTACCTGGGACACGAACCCAGCGGCTATGCCACGCAGGTATACGACATTACGGAATACCTGAATTACGGAGAAGAGAATCTTATCTGCGTCCGTGCGGATGCCACGCTCGAGGAGGGCTGGTTTTACGAGGGTGCGGGCATCTACCGCCATGTATGGCTGAACAAGACGGCGCCGTTGCATGTAGCTCCTTTCGGCGTATTTGTATCTTCCACGCTGGAAGCTCCTTTCGACAAGGCTGTGCTGGTGACCGAAGTGCAGATGAAGAATTCGGGAAAAGACCCCGTTTCCGGCAAAGTATGGTGCCGTCTGCTTGATGCCGACGGACAAGTGCAGATGGAGGACGAGGCGGAAGAGATAACCCTGCTGCCGCAAGAAACGCGTAGCGTAAAGGTGCGTACCAAAGTGCTGAATCCCCAGCTATGGAGTACAGAACATCCTTACCTTTATAAAATGGAAACCAGCGTCTGGCAAAACGGTAGGCAGGTGGACGTGGTGGCCACCCCGATTGGTATTCGCGACATCCGCTTCGATGCCGACAAGGGCTTCCTCCTGAACGGACAGCCTCTGAAACTGAAAGGTGTGAACATGCACCAAGACCACTCCGGAGTAGGTGCCGGCATTCCCGATGCCCTGCAAGTGTACCGACTGAAGGAACTGAAGAAGTTCGGCTGCAATGCCTGCCGTTCTTCCCATAACCCGATGACTCCCGAAATGCTCGATGCCTGCGACAGCCTCGGCATCCTTGTGATAGA
>OLGJ01000817.1_pt1 | contig 16520 bp, 9 predicted proteins | sample 1605431 | NCBI WGS metagenome assembly OLGJ01 (sample SAMEA3888920, study PRJEB22519) | human gut metagenome | biome: human gut; feature: human-associated habitat; material: faeces | place: Denmark | collected 2009
GCGGCCGGTTGCCACCAGGGCATCGGTGCGCTCCAGCCCACCAATGCGCAGCTGGTTGGCGTAATCCACAAACACAATGCCGTTGTTGACCACCACGCCCATCAGCACAAGGAAGCCCATGAGCGAAATGACCGAAAGCTGTTCGCCGCCAATCATCAGGCCGATCATGCCGCCGGTAAAGGCCAGCGGAATGGTGAACAGAACGATGAAGGGGGAGAGCAGGCTCTGGAACTGGGCCACCATAACAAGGTAGACGAAGGGCAGCGCCAGGAACATCCACTGGCCCATCTGATCCACCACCATGCCGTTGATCTCAGAGCCACCGCCCATATAGAAGCTGCAGCCCTCGGGCATCTCATCGGATGCGGCAAAGGCGTTCAGCTTCTTTTCCAGCGCGCGGGTCTCGGTGGTGGTATTGGTACCCTCCACCGCGTCCGCCGTCACGCTGATATAGCGGGTCTGGTTCTTGCTGGTGATGGAGTCCGGGGTGGAGCCGGTGACCCAGGTGGCCATATCGCCCAGCGTGCAGGTGCCGGTCTCGGTGGTGCCGTCGGCGGCCATGACGGAGGTCGTAAAGGTCATATCCATCATGTTTTCCTTGGTCATGGGGTCCAGATTGTTGCTGATCTGGACGTTCATGGTGGAGCCATCAATGGCAACGGGGGTCTGGGCCGTGGTGGTGGTGGTCAGCTTGGCGGCGATCTGCTGGTAGACCTGCGCCACGGTCAGGCCGTAGGAGCGGACCTTATCCCGGTCGATCTGCAGGTTGATGGTGGCATCGCCGCTGCCCAGACCGTTGGTGGCATTGGTGAAGCCGTCCATCTCGTTGATCATATCCACCACCTTCTCGGAGAGGGTGGTCATGGTGTCGATGTCGTTGCCGGAGACCTGGACGGTCAGGCCCATATCCAGCTGGCTGGTCAGCTCCTGCATTCCGCTGATCTCAACGGTGGCAGTGCAGTTCTCCACGCCGTTCACAGCTTCCTCCAGCGCCTCGCGGGCCTGTTCGATCTGCCGGGAGGAGAGGCTCTCGTCCAGCATCACGTTGATCTGGTAGGTGCCGTAGCTGTTGGCGGCTTTCAGCAGGTCGGTGATGGTCTGGGGCAGACCCAGCTGGCCGACATCCATTCCGGCCACGCGGCTGTCGGTGGTAACGCCCACCTCTTCCACGTTGTCCACAGCCAGCAGGGCATCAATGACATTCTCAGCCACAGCATAGGATTCTTCCTTGGTCAGATCCTTCTCGGTGGAGAGGGTGACGATGGCCTCGTTGCTGGTGATGGTGGGCAGCATCTCAACGCCCATGGACATCACGCGCCAGCCGCAGAACACCAGCAGCACCACTGCCGCGCCCAACGGTGCCCAGCGGTGCTGGAAGCACCATTCCAGGCTCTTGACGTACTTTTCCTGCACCTTGTCGAACCACTTGAGCTCTTTGGGCTTGGAGTTTTTCAGCAGGGTAGAGGAGGCCGCCGGGGCAACCGTCAGGGCCACGATGAGGGAAGCAGCCAGACAGTAGCCGATGCACATGGACATGGGCTGCAGCAGGCTCTTGATGACACCCGATGTGAAGATGACGGGCAGGAACACGCAGACAGAGGTGAGGGTGGAAGCCATGATGGCCATGCCCACCTGCTTGGTGCCCTGGACCGCCGCGCGGGCTGCGGGCACGCCGCGGCTGCGCAGACGGTAGATGTTCTCGATGACGACGATGGAGTTATCCACCAGCATACCAATGCCGAGGGACAGGCCCGCCAGCGTCATAATATTCATATCCAGACCGGTGAAGTACATGAGCACCACGGCAAACAGCACCGACAGCGGGATGCTGATGCCGACCACCAGCGTGGGCTTGATATCCTTGAGGAAGATGGCCAGCACGATGATGGCAAGGGCCGCACCGATGAGCATACTGCTCAGGATGCTGCTGACGATGATGCTGATGTAGTTGCCCTGGTTGGACAGCACGACCACATGCAGGCCATCGTATTTCTGTTCCAGCTCCTTGAAGGCGGCCTTGCAGTTGCCGGAAACTTCACCGGCGCTGGAAGAATTGCTCTTGAAGATCTTCAGCACCACGGAGCGCTCGCCGTTCAGGCGGGTAAAGCTGTCCTCCGCGTTGTCAATGATCTGCACATCGGCCACGTCAGACAGGCGGACATCGCCAAAGCCGTCCACATGGAGCAGCAGGGCACCGGAGATATCCTCGATGCTGTCGTACTCCTCGCCGACCTTCAGCAGCCAGGACTTATTGCTGGAATCCTTGACATAACCGGCGGGCATGGAGAAGTTCTGGGCATAGATCAGCTGTGCCAGCGTGTCGATATCCAGCATCTTGGCCACGTCGGAGTTCTCCATGGCCATCTGCTTGGCATCCTCATACTGCTGCTTGGCATCTTCCAGCTGCTTCTCGTAATCGTTCAGCATCTCGCGGGCCTCGGTGAACTTGATATAGGCCTGCAGCTGCTGCTGGGAATAGCTGCCCACGATCTGGGTGAACTGGTCCATCAGGCCGGGCACGTCGTCCATGGCCTTGATGGTGCTCTCCAGCGTGTTATAAATGTTGCTCAGGCTCTGCTGCACCTGCAGATCATCGACCAGCTCCCCGGCCGTTGTGCCGGCGGTGTCGCCCTGCGCGTTCAGGCGCTGCTGCAGATCCTGCAAAGCGGTGGTCAGCTTATCGGTGATATCGCGCAGCTCCGCCACGATCTCGATCAGAGAATCGATATCCTGCATTCCGGTCTCATTGAACTTGTCCACGACCCGCTGCAGGCCGTCCCGCACATCGATCAGGGCCTGCTGGATCTCCGGCTCGTTGACCACGGCAATGAGCTGGTTGACGCTCTCCAGAAGGGCCTGTGCCTGCTTCTTGACCAGCATGAAGGAATCCTGCAGCTCGCCGGAGTACTGGCTGTTGATGGTATCGCTGACCAGCTTGTCGTAATTGGCCAGCTGGGTCTCGTACTCCTTTCTGCCTGCCTCGATCTGGGCCTCGGCATCATCCAGCTGGGCCTTTGCATCGGCCAGCTGCACGTCAATGACCTCCAGCAGCTTTTCGTTGATGGCATCGATCTTTTCCTGATCGAGCTGCACCTGCACCATCCGGGTGACCAGGCCGTTGGCGGAAATATTGGAAACGCCGCCCTGACGCTCAATATAGGGGACCATGGTGTCGTTGACGAAATCGGCCAGCTCATAGGAATCGCTGCCCTCGCGGCTGACGGCCACGGTCATAAAAGCATTCATGTTCAGGGTATATTCAATGATGGAGGGGGTCATGCAGGTGCTTGGCAGGCTGGAGGTGGTCTGATCCACCTTGTTGGACACCTTGACCACGGCACTGTTCATGTCCGTATCGTCCTCAAACTCCATCAGCAGCAGACTGTAGTTTTCTGCCGAGGTGGCGGTGACGTTTTTCACGCCCGAGATGGTGCCCAGCGCGCTCTCCATCACGTCGGAGACCTCGTTCTCCACACGCTCCGGGCTGGCACCGGGATAGACCGTGACCACCATCAGGTACGGTGTGTTCACGTTTGGCAGCAGGTTGGTCTGCATATTCTGCACGGACACAAGGCCCAGCATGATGACCATGATGACTGCAACCAGAACGGTGAACGGTTTTTTGACGCTGAATTTTTCCATTTCTTCCTACCGTTTCTGTGTTTTCCCACGCATTGCGCGGCTGCTCTTTTTTCTCAGAGCGGATCAAAGGCGATACCCCTATTATACACCCGGTTCCGGGGCTTGCAAGGCTTGCCCGGAGATTCTTTAGCAAATCTTGAGATTCTTTTGTGAAATCCGGGTGATACCTCAGTTTTTTGACGTTTTTGAGATCAAATTTCAGACGGAGTTCAAGTGGGATACGAATGAGCGGGGCGGAATGTTGCAGAGGATGATAATTTTTTACGCTTCAAACCTCTCAGGCGCTGCGCGCCAGGTACAGGTTGCGGCTCCCAGCATCCATTTCGTGTTGTAAACAACACTTATGTCTTGCTGGCCGCGGCCCCAACAGCAACGCCCTTTATCCGCCACTGGCGGCGGTTGTTGCTGTTGCTCCTAGTAGGGGAGCCCTTGGCATAATGGGCAAGTCTCTTTTGCAAAACTTCAAGTTATGCTATACTGTTATTATACTATAAGAAGGAGGCGTTTTCCATGGGGGGAAGCACCAAACAGGCCCTGCTGCAGGCGCTTTCGGCGGCAGAGGGAGCCTATATCTCAGGCCAGCAGCTGGCCGAAGCGCTGGGCGTGAGCCGCGCGGCTGTCCACAAGGCGGCACAGGCGCTTTCGGCCCAGGGATACGCGCTGGATTCCGCCCCGCGCCGGGGCTACCGGCTGGCAGGCGGTGACCCCTTCTGCGCCGATGCGGTGGGCCCCTATCCCGCTCCCATCCACATCTACGACACACTGCAAAGCTCCAACCTGACGGCCAAGCAGCTGGCACTGGGCGGTGCGCCCCACGGCACGCTGGTGCTTACGGCCCACCAGAAGGCGGGGCGCGGGCGGCTGGGGCGGCGGTTTGAGAGCCCTGCCGGGAAGGGGGTCTACCTCTCCCTCATCCTGCGGCCCGCCCTTTCTGCCGCCGATGCCCAGAGCGCGACCATCAGTGCAGCGGTGGCCGTGGCCCGGGCTGTCAAGGCCCTGTGCGGGCTGGAACTGGGCATCAAATGGGTGAACGACCTTTACTATCAGGGCCGCAAGGTCTGCGGCATCCTGACCGAAGCCGGGACCGACATGGAGAGCGGCCAGCTGGAATGGCTGGTGGTGGGCATCGGCCTCAACCTGACCACCTCCCCTGCCGACTGGCCCGAGGAGCTGGCCCGCACGGCAGGCAGCCTTTACCCCGGCGGCCCCGCACCCGTGAGCCGGGCGGTGCTGGCCGGGGCCATTGCCCGGGAGCTGCTCTCCCTCTGCCCGGCCTTCGACTGTCTGGACGAGTACCGGGCCCGCTGTTTTGTGCCGGGCCACTGGGTCACTGTCTGCACCGGGGCCGAGACCTATGCCGCAAAGGCCCTTTCCATTGACGATGCGGGCCGTCTGGTGGTGGAGCGCGAGGGCGGCAGGCAGGTTTCCCTGCAGCACGGCGAGGTCAGCATCCGGCCGACAAGGACAGGGTGAGTCATTTTTCCGATTGTATTTTATCGATCGGATGTCTTTAACAGAAGTTTGCGCACTGCTGACCGTCATCATCGGTTTGCTGACGTTGATGGTCACCGTTGTCAAAGCCGCATTTGATGCTGGCCGGAAAATTTCTAACAAAGAACACGAAAAAAATTCCCAGTCAGGTGAAAGGATTCCTCATTTTTTGCATTATAGGAAGTAGAAGAGTATAAGCCCCCATACTACCCAGCCGGGAGACCGGCGCAAGGAAAGTGAGGAATCTCCTATGAAGAAACGACTACTCAGCCTGTTGGTGGCAATCAGTATGGTGCTGACGTTCCTGCCCGTGTCGGCCCTGACCGCAGCAGCAGCGGAGGATAGCAGCAACGGCGAACTTAAAAGCGGACAAAACTGTTATCCTGTTCTGGATAATATCCCTCACCAAACAGTCAACGGGCATGATATCTACACTGGTGATGGCTGGACTTACGATGCCGATGAAAATTGTAAAATTCTGACCCTGTGCCCCAGTGCGCCAACAAACTATGATTTTTTTGCCATTCACGTAGGGCACTCCATCACAACCGACTGTAACCTGGTAATTGGCGAAAATGCAACCGTTACGGATGGAAATTTTATGGCCTCTGTTACGAACAATGGCACTATCAAAGGCGGCATTTTTAAGGATGCTGTTACAAACCATGGCACAATAATCGGTGGCCGTTTTTTCTCTTCGGTCACCAATGAATCGGATGGCATCATTGAAAATGGTCAGTTTGGTGATTGGGCTTCTTCGCGCACCGTTACAAACAATGGCGGCACGATCAACGGCGGCACTTTCAAAGATGAGCTAACCGGAAGTGGCATAGAACCGGGTTATACCCTCACAGCAATAAACCCCATCGATTTTATCGATGTTTCGGTCAATGGGTATCGCAATTCATGCTATATCATCCCGAATCAAACATATCATGCTTCTGTCAGAATTGTTTATGTTTTTGACCATACTAGTGGTAGTTCATCACTCCCACCACTTGTTGTAACCATTGATAGTGCGCAGCACATGCTTCTTTCCGACTGGTGTGTGAGTGATCTCAAGATTGAGTTCGAGGATATCCGCGGAGTTTATGAAGTCACCTTCACCGCACCGCCTGCAAACGGCTCAACCGTAACCATCAGCCCGCTGACCCGGCTGGTGATTGAGAAAAGCGGTTACCCTGCCGTGGCACAGGATTGGAACGGCAACCGGGCGAATTATACCGGCGATGGTTGGAAGTTTGAAAACAACAGCCTGATTTTGGAGCCTACCGCCGAGAAAAGCTATGACTTTACCAGCCCCGACCTGAACCCCCATAGGGTGGCGGTGAACTGCTCGGTTGCGGTGAACAGCAACGCCACCATCACCAACGGCATTTTCCTGAAAGAAGTTACCGGCAGCGCCCTGAACGGCGTGTTCCTGAAAGTTCCCAATGGCTACGAGAACAGCGCCAAGAAAATTACCGTTTCTGATAACGGAAAAATCACTGCGCTGAAAATGAGCGGTGATACCACTGCGCTGGACAGCGCCGCCAATGAACTTTATGTGGTCGGCCAGCCCACCGGCACCCTGTATGTGACGCTGAGCAGCGGCAAGGTACGGGAAGTACAGTTGCCCCTTACGGCTGACCTTGAGCTGCAATTGAACGACCCGGCACCCAAACCCGAACCGGAACCGGAGACCTACACCCTGAAAGTGGTGGGCGGCAGCTTTACGACCGGCGGCAGTGATGCGCTGACCAGCGGCACCGTGCCGGTGGATGCAGAAGCAAAAGTGACCCTGAACCCGGATGCCGTGCCGGAGGGCATGGTGTTCGACCAGTGGACCATCAGTGAGGAAAGCCTGCTGGGCAACCCCAATGTGGCCTACAACGCCGAAAGCTTTACCATCCCGGCCAATGCGGTGGAAAACGGCAAGACCGTTACCGTGGAAGCCCAGTACCGGGAGGCCAGCATCGAAGATGACGGCCCCGGTATTCTGGAAACGGCTGCCATGATCGGCGTTGCCGGTACTGGCGCTGCCGTGCTGGGCTACACCGGCTACATGATCGGCACCGAGCTGTACCTGAACACCGTTCTGCCTGCCGGTGCGGCCATCCCCAACAACGCCGGGGAGCTGGTCCTGCTGCTGTGGGAAGCCGCCGGGACCCCGGCCCCCGCTGCTCTTCTCCCTGCCGATGCTGCCCCGGTCCAGCAGGCCCTTGCATGGGCCATCGAGAACCAGCTCCTCGCCCCGGATGTGTCTGCGGAGGATTCCGTCAGCCGCTGGGAGGTTATTCGGAGCTGGAATCAGCTAAAGGGGTAAGTGGCGAACCCTCTCAGTCAAAGCTTTCGGCTTTGCCAGCTCCCCCAAAGGGGGAGCCAAGGGCAATCCCAGATTTAGCAGCATCTGCCCTCTGTGATGTCTTGCCTCTCCCTTCGGGAGAGGTGGCATTGCGCAAGCAATGACGGAGAGGGTGAGGATGCTAACTAAACAGCGAACCCCCCGGTGCGATCTGCACTGGGGGGGTCGCTGTTATTGTTGCTTCAGGAAATATGTACCGCTTCCAGCACCCTGATGCCCTCCTGCTCCATCACGTCGCGCAGGGCCTCGAGGTAGCCGGGCTTGTCCACCTTGTTCTCAATGCAGCAGGTCAGCACGCCGTGCAGGCTGGTGACCTCCATTGCAAGGGACGCACCATCCGGCAGCACCCAGGTCTGGAAATCGGTCAGGTACGCTTCCAGCTCCGGGCTGTGCGGCAGCAGCGGGCTGCCGATGTAGCTGACCCAGAAATCTGCCGGGAAGCCGCTGATGTACTCGCCCATCTGGAACACACGCTTCTTGATCTTGAGCGCGGCCTTCTGCCGGAACACCTGATACACCCAGCCCATCTGTTCGGCCATGCGGAACAGGCGGCGCTCCGGGGTCAGGCTTTCCCGGATCTCATGGTCGAGCTGCTTTGCAAAGCTGTGGAGCCGGGCCTGCGGTTCCAGCCGCAGGGACAGCTGAAAGGACGCAATGCAGTTGTACAGGGCATGCGGCACCCCCAGCGCCGCGCGGGTGTCGGCGGCATAGCTGTACACAAGGTCGTTCTTTTCCAGATACCGCTGCGCTGCCTGGCAGGTCAGCCCCATGAGGGCGCTGAAGGGCTTCACGCCCTCCTTCTGCGCCAGATCCATAAGGCTTTTCCTGTCCAGCCGCAGCCGCTGGAAATGGGGCGTGCCCTCGTGGATCTGCAGCACGTCCTTCTGCATGTCGTTGGCCACCTGGCTCTCCGGGTAGCGGGCCAGCAGCTGTTCCACATCATAGGGTGGATCAGAGGCAAGGGCCTCGCACACAAAACCGGCATTGGAGCGCAGGTTGCAGTAGAGCTTGAGCAGCAGGGTGAAAAAGGGCGCACTGCCCCGGCCATCGGCCAGGAAGTGGAACCAGTCCAGATAGACCGTGTTCCCCTCATAGCCCAGCGAGAAGAGATAATCGTTCGTCTCCTCGGGGATCTTTGGCTGGGCGCTGCCCTGCCGCACACGGCAGGGGGCAGTGTTGGGCTCCAGACGGGCCTCCCGCTTTTCCCACACCACATGGCAGAAATAATACTCTGCCAGCGGGCGGGCCGCATCCAGTGCCTGCTGCAGAAGGGCCGGGTCAACGGCCTCCTTCAGCGTGGCCTGATAGCGGCAGAGGACCTGATTTTCACGGTAGTAGTAGACGATGCCCTGAAACACCGCACGCTGCTCTGCATTCATCCGGAATTTACCCCGCGTTCTCGGTCAGATAATCGGCCAGATCGCCGATGGTCACAAAGTTGCGCAGCTCCTTTTCGGGGATGCGCAGACCAAAGGTCTCTTCCAGATCGGCCACGATGGTCAGGATCTCCATAGAGGACAGATCCAGATCATCCATCATCACGCTGTTTTCGTTGACATCCTCGGGCGAGATCTCTGCCACATCCTCCAGAATTGCCAGGATCTGAGACATGATTTCTGCTCTTTCCATCAAAAAATCTTCCTTTCCGTGAGGGATTTTTTATCGCCTGCAAGGGCGCAGTTTCAGTATGCCACGCGCCGGGCCGGTTTAGCCAGCCGGCGGGGCATTCCTGTGTTTTATAATACCTGTTTTATGGAGGAAATGCAACACACAGGCCGCCCGGTTTTGCGCTTTTTTTACAATTTCCGCGCTTACCTGCGCAGCAGCTTGCCCATGGCGTTGCGGGGCAGGGGCTCGGTGCTGAACTCCACTGCCGTGATCCGCTGGTACAGCGGCAGGGTACGGTTCAACCCGGTGATAAAGGCCCGGACCTCCGCCTGCTTTTCCTCGGCACAGCAGATCTGCGCGCCGATCCTTTTGCCCATCTCCTTGACCACGCACTCCTGCACCTCAGGGCAGGCGTTGAGCTTTCTTTCCAGCTCCTCGGGGCTGACGTTCTCGCCGGTGCCCAGAATGATCAGGTTCTTCTTCCGGCCCACCATATAGTAATAGCCGTCCTCGTCCTCACGGGCCAGGTCGCCGGTGTGGAGCCAGCCGTCTTTGTCGATGATCTCGGCGGTGGCCTCGGGGTCTTTATAGTAGCCCAGCATCACACAGCCGCCCCGGATGCAGATCTCGCCGGTCTCATCCAGCTTGTACTCACAGTGGCCGTCCGGCTTGCCCAGCGCCCGGATATGGGGCTCTGCCTGGGCGTAGTTCACCAGACCATCGCCGCAGGTCTCGGTCATGCCGTAGCACTGGGTGATGTACATGCCGTTTTCCACCAGACCCAGCAGCATCTCGCTGTCGAACATGGCAGAGCTGCCGCAGGGGTTCCACAGGCCGTTCAGCTTATCGGCGCGGCCGCGCTTGACATCCTTGTAGATGCTCTCCATCAGCACCGGGGCCACGGCAATGGAATCGCTGTGCATCAGGCCCAGATCCCGGTAGAAATTCCGCAGGTCACTGCAAAGGTTCAGGGCCCAGCCCTTGAAGGGCCAGGAGAACAGGCAGATAAAGGTGCCCAGATGGAACAAGGGCAGGATGGCAAAGTTGCTCAGGACATCGTTTTTGTCCTCGGGCAGCTGCCGGTGCTTGAAGTCCAGCAAGTGGTCGCCCATGGCAACGTGCATCTGCATCACGGTAAAGAAGTTCCGCTCTGCCAGCATCACGGCCTTGCTGCGGCCGGTGGTGCCGGAGGTGAACAGCATGACCATCAGGGCATTGGGGTCGATCTTCTTTTCCAGCCCGCCGGGCGCGGTGTCCTTCCAGACATCCATCGGCCGCAGGCGTTCCCCATACGCAGCCTCCAGCTGGTCACGGCAGCCGTAGTCCACCCCATCGTTCAGGATGAGGGCAGGCTCTGCCAGCTCCAGCTCCCAGCTCAGTTCGTCCCAGGTCTTTTTCTGGTTCATCGTTACCAGAACAGCCCCGGCCAGCACAGCGCCAAAGGTATTCACGCCGTACTCATAGCAGTTCCGGCTCAGCAGAACCACCCGCTTGCCCTCCACTTCCGGGATGTTCCGGGCAAACCAGGCAGCGGCGCGGCGGATATCCTGTACATACTCGGCATAGGTCTTTTCCTTCACGGTGCCGGTGGCATCCTCTACCCAGCGGAAGGCCACCTGCCCGGGGAATTCCTGCTCCATTGTCCGGGTGACAAGATCATAGACATTGTTTACCATGGTCTGCTCCTTTTTCTCCCGTTTGATTTTACCTGCGCAGCAGCTTGCCCAGCGCGTTGCGGGGCAGGGGCTCGGCGCTGCATTCTACAACGGAGATGCGCTTGTACATGGGCAGGGTGCGGTTCAGCTCGGTGACAAAAGCCTTCACCTGCTGCTGCTTGTCATCCTCACAGCAGACCACGGTGCCGATCTTCTTGCCCATCTCCTTGACGATGCACTCCTTGATGGCATCGCACTTGCCCAGCAGCTTTTCCAGCTCCTCGGGGCTGACGTTCTCGCCGCTGTCCAGAATGATGAGGTTCTTCTTGCGGCCGGTCATATAGTAGTAGCCTTCCTCGTCCACGCGGGCCAGGTCGCCGGTGTGGAGCCAGCCGTCCTTGTCGATGGTCTCGGCAGTGGCCTCGGGGTTCTTATAGTAGCCCAGCATCACGCAGCCGCCGCGGACGCAGATCTCGCCGGTCTCGTCCACCTTGACCTCACAGAAGCCGTCCGGCTTGCCCAGGGCACGCAGGTGGTCGCCCTCCTGGGTCACGTTCAGCAGGCCATAGCCGGCCAGCTCGGTCATGGAGTAGCACTGATTGATGTAGAAGCCATTCTTCACCAGATCGCTCAGAATGGCGGGGTCAAGGATGGCAGAGCTGCAGCTCAGGTTCCACAGCCCGTTCAGGCGGTCGGCATGGCCGCGCTTGACCTCGTTGCAGATCAACTCCACCAGCACCGGAGGGGTAGACATGGCATCGCTGTGCATCAGGCTCATATCCCGGCGCAGGTCGCGGGCATCACAGCAGAGATTCAGGGTCCAGCCCTGCACGCCATAGACAAAGTAGCAGATGAAACCGGCCAGATGGAACATGGGCACCAGCGTAAAGTGGCTGAAGGTCTGGTCGAGGTACTGGGGTACCAGCCGCTCCTCATAGTCAAGGACGGACTTCAGGCCATCGATGTACATCTGGCAGGCGGTGAAGTAGTTCTTCTCGCTCAGCATCACACCCTTGCTGCGGCCGGTGGTGCCGGAAGTGAACATCAGCATCAGCAGACCCTCGTGATCGATGCGGTTGACCATCTCAGCCTCAGGGGCAGCGGTCCAGGCATCCATGGGGCGGAGCCGAGCGCCGTAGAGTGCTTCCAGCTGGGCGCGGTAGCCGTAATCGATGCCATCATTGAAGATGAGGTCCGGCTCCACCATGCCCAGCTCATACTCCAGCTCGGCCCAGGTCTTGCCCTGGTTCAGGGTCACGATGACAGCGCCTGCCATCATGGTGCCGAAAACGACCGCGCCATACTCATAGTTGGTGCGGCTCAGGATGACGATCTTCTTGCCCTTGGGCTCGCCCAGCTCCTGCTGCAGGTAGCCGGTCGCTTTGCGGATATCCTGCACATACTGAGCGTAGGTCTTTTCCACCACCGTGTCCTTGCCCTCCACATAGCGGAACGCCACACGGTCAGCATACTTATTCTGCATCGCAGAGATCATATCAAAAACGGTCATCGGCATATTTGCCACGGTCACAACTTCGTTACAAGCCTTGTTCGCCATTATTTTACACTCCCTGTTTATTTTTGCTAAATTATTCCCTTTTGTTTCCGCCAAATGGAATCTTCTGGGCACTCTAGCCTAGAGTATACCGCATAGATGGCTCAAATGCAAGATTTAATTGCACAAATATGCAACTTAAACTTGCAGTCAATCTGTGCACCCGGATGTAAATCCTGCCTTTTGTTGCGGGCAGGCCGTGAGTGTGGTACACTTTTCCCGGTATCCGCCTACCGTGCTTTCTCCCTGCGTTTGATTGACAGCAAGGGCAAAAAGCATTATACTTATTATAAATATCTCTAATTTTTAACATGATGCGCCAAAAATCCGGCAATTCTGCCATCCCGGGGCGGGGTGCGGCGCAGAGGAGGACCTTTTTATGGAGGGAACCAAACGCCGTGCCGCAAATTCGCTGGGCATGTTCGATCTGCTCAAGGGTGTCGGCATGCTGACCATCGTCTTTGCCCACACCGGTGAGCTTTACCCCATGGGCGATGCCAGCCACATCAATCCGCTGACCTTTTGCATGTTCGCCTACCGCGAATCCCTGATGGCGGCCTTTTACATTGCCAGCGGCTACGGCTTCCGCAAGCGCTCCATCGGCAAGTGCATCGACCAGCAGTTCAAAACGCTGTTCAAGCCTTACATCTACACAGGCATTGCCACCACCGTGTTCCATTTTATCATCCATTACAGCCTGTTCGGCAGCCTGCACAACGCCACCTACGAGACCTACAAGGTGCTGGGCGGCTTTGCACTGGGCCTGCCCCACACGGCCACCTATTTCGGCCAGCTGTTCTTCTCCTGCGGCCCCATGTGGTATCTGCTCTCGCTGATGATCGCATGGGTCCTGCTGGATCTCATCCTGAATATCTTCCCGGAGCAGTACATAAACTGGGCGGTGCTGGGTACCATGCTGTTAGGCTGGGGCATCTGCATCACCTGGGAGGCTCCTTTTTGCATCGGCCAGGGCATGGTCACCGTTCCGGCTCTGTATGTGGGTTACCTTGCCAAGAAGTATAAGATCTTTGAACAGCCCCTCTCGCCCCGTCTGCGCGGCGGGATGATCGCGGCGGCGCTGGCTGTGGCCGCGCTGGTGCTTCTTACCAAGAGCACCGACTGCGTCTCGATGGCCGAGTGGACCCTCGGCCCCGTGAGCATCCTGCTGGATGCCGTGACGGGCCTGGGCATCCTTTCCATCGTCATCTGGTTCCAGCGCAGGGTGGAGAACGTTGTCACCCACGCCATTCAGGCCATTGGCCGTCGTTCGCTGTTCATCTTCTGCGTCCACACCGTGGAGCTCACGGCCATTCCCTGGTATCTGATGCCCCAGAAGTTTGCGGCTCACCCGGTGCTGGGCATGGTGCTGCAGTTCACCCTTTCGCTGGGCTCCACCCTGCTCATCTGTGAGCTGCTGGTGCGCCGCCGGGACCTGAAGTTCTGGCTCACCTCCCGCCGGGAGCAGAAGGCGGCGGAAGCGCCCCGCCGGCGCAGCGCCCGCACCGAAGCGCCTGAGCGTCATTTTGCGGCAAAACACTGATTTTTTGCAGAGGGTGCACCCTCTGCTGAAGTGAAATAATATTATGAGGAGAATCCGGTTATGAACAACGCAGCTCCTGAGAACACTGCGGCTCTGCAGGAAAAGATCGCCGAGCTGGAACAGCAGCTCAAGCTTTCGGACGAAGGTGCTTCCCATCTGGCAGAGCGCTGCCTTTCCCTGGAACAGAAGGTGCAGTCCTACCTTGCGGCACACCCCCAGCGCGAGATGCACACTGACTCGCCCACTCTGCTGCAGCCGCTGCTCTATTATGATGCAGGCTTCGGCTTTTCGGAAAAGGACACCCTGACCGCGCCCGACTGCACCACCGACGAGCTGACCGGTGCTGTGACCGCGACCTTTGAGCTGCCGGTGGCCGTGCAGGCCCTGCGGTTCGACCCGGGTGAGCTGCCCTGCTGCATCACCAACCTGATCTTTTCAGACGACCGCATCATCTGTGTGCCCACCAACGGCCTGAACCTTTCCGGTGGAAGCACCCTGTTCCTGGGCGATGACCCCAACTACCGGCTGGAGGGCACCACACACTACCCCGCCGGGATGAAGCTGGTGGTGAGCTATGGCTACTTCCCGCTGGAGACCCTGACGGACGAGCCTTTGTTCTGCGCCGTGCTGCAGGGCGTGCAGCAGCTCCAGCTGCGCAAGGACAGCGAAAAGCAGCATATCCAGCAGCTGGAGCAGAATGCCGCGGCCCAGCAGCAGATGGTGGCCGCCCTGCAGCAGGAGATCGCACAGCTGCACCAGAAAAACGCCGATCTGCAGGCCCGGAGCAATGCCTACGAGACCTCGCTGGAAAGCGTGTTTTCCAGTAAAAGCTGGAAGCTCACTGCTCCCATCCGCAGCCTGATGCGCCTGTTCCACCGTGGAAACTGAGAAGCGGAACGGAGGAACAGCCATGTATAACAATTACACCCCCCTGCAGCAGCGTCAGCTGGCCCTGCAGGAGTACAGCAACACCCAGAGCACCTATCTGCTGGTCTGCGCATCGGCCCGCAGCACGGCCCTGAAAGCCACCCTGACTGACCAGCTCCACCGCAAGTTCCGGCTGGTGGACCGGCTGGAAGGAGAACTGACCGCAAGCGTGGACGGCGTGCTTCTGGCTGCCGAGGACGTGGAACTGATGTCCACCGCCCTGATGTTCTTTGCCAAAGCCCTGCAGGATGGGGCGGATTACGCCGTCTGCAACGCTGTGTTCGGCTTTGGCGGGGCGACTGCCCTCTATCAGAGCCAGCCGCTGCAGGCGCAGAACCGCTGCGCCGTGGTCAGCCGCACCCTGCTGGAGCGCTGCCGCGCCGCCGCCCATGACCCCGAAAATGTGCCTGAGCTGCTGGCGCTGGCCGCGCAGCTCTGCACTAAGCCCACTCTCATCCCGCAGGCCCTGCTCCACTACGAACGCGGCATCTGCGCCGAGGATGCGTTTTCGGCCCACGGCAAACGTGCCTTTATTATGAGTCATGTGCTGGATATGACCGGTGCGCCCATCGTGCTGGTAAGTGCCGTGCCGGTGCTGCGCAGCATGGGGTATGAGGTACTTGTGCTGGGCCCCAGTGATGGCGGCTCCCTGCATCTCTTCCTGGATGCCGGGGCCTCGGTCATCACCCGGTCGTCCTGCCGCAATGTCTCCGATGCCTGGGGCATGGCTCTCTGTGCCGACTTCGTCATCGCCAACACGGTGGTCATGGCCCGGGCTGTCCGTGCCCTGAGCGGCACCGCCGTGCCGGTGCTGTGGTGGCTGCACGATGCCTTTGCAGGCTATCCCCACATTGCCCACCAGATCCCCACCCAGCTGGGAGAGAATGTCCGGGTCTACTCGGTGGGCAGCCACGCCGCCAACGCCATGCGCGCCGTGCGGCCCGAGTTCGAGATCCGGCCGCTCATCTACGGCCTGCCTGATTACGCGGCAGAGAACTTTGTCCGCACCGATCTGGGCTACAACCGCGGCCGCCCGCTGTTTGCCACGGTGGGCTCCTTTGAGCGCCGCAAGGGCCACGATATCTTCTGCAAGGCCATCCGCCTGCTGCCGCCCGAGGTACGGGAGAAGGCCTCCTTCCTCTTTGTGGGCCAGGCCGCTGACAAGGAGATGATGGATTCCGTCCGCGCCCTGACCGCAGACTACCCGGAAAACGTGTACTACTGCAAGCGGCTCACCCGTGACGAGATCAAGAGCCTGATGGAGCAGTGCACCGGTTTGGTCTGCGCCTCCCGCGACGATCCCATGCCCACCTTTGTCACCGAGGGTCTGATCTTCGGCAAGCCATCCATCGTATCGGAGCACACCGGCACCGCCGGGCTCATCTCCGAGGGGCGGAACGGCTTCGTTTACCACAACGACGACCCGCAGCAGCTGGCTGTCCTGCTGGAGCACGCCATTGAACACCCGGAAGAGCTGGCTTCCATGCGGACAGAATGCCGCAAAATGTACGAGCAGTATTATTCCAAGGAGGCTTTTGAGCAGACGCTCCGGGCTGCTGTGGAAGATCTGACAGCGAAAAAGTAACACAAAACCTCTCCGTCATTGCTTCGCAATGCCACTTCTCCTCATAGGGGCAACAGCAACAACCGCCGCCAGTGGCGGATAAAGGGCGTTGCTGCTGGGGCCGCGGCCAGCAAGACACAAGTGTTGTTTCCAACACGAAGTGGATGCTGGGAGCCGCAACCCGAACCTGGCAA
>OLGJ01000818.1_pt1 | contig 16510 bp, 13 predicted proteins | sample 1605431 | NCBI WGS metagenome assembly OLGJ01 (sample SAMEA3888920, study PRJEB22519) | human gut metagenome | biome: human gut; feature: human-associated habitat; material: faeces | place: Denmark | collected 2009
ACTCCATGATTCTGTCACCACCTTTGTCAGCCATTATATCACCCCCCTTGCGTCAAGTAAAGTTTTTAACATCAATGTGAATAACTTTTTTCTTGTCGAAATTATTCACATCAATACTACTTCTGTCGAGCCTGCACACACCAGCGGTAATCCGGCTGATTCTTCACGCAGGTGACAAGGGTGATGATGTTCTCCGTGCTGTCGTTTAGGACGCTGGTATCGTCCACGCCGATCTTACTGACAGAGTACACCTCATAGCTGCGTGTGCCGAGCTGGGTGGTCAGCTTGATGGTGTCGCCAATGTCGAGGGTGTGGATCTTTCCGAAGTGGTTATTGACGCCCCGATTGTGGCCCGCAATCGCCACATTGCCCTCCCAAATGGAGGTGCTGGCAAAATGGCCCGCGCCCTTGCGGAGTGCGTCTGCGTCTGTCCCCTGATACACCTTGACAGACAGACCGAGGGTGGGGATTTTCAGCGTACCGAGATAGCCGCCGCTGTAATAGAGGTCTTTTGTAACCGCGGTGTACTTCACCAGCGTGTAGGAGCCGGTATTTCCACCAGCGGTGCTGCCGGAAGCGGAGGGAGGCAGGACGGTCACGCCGCCTGTGCCGCTGACCGTTCCCATGGCCGAACTGCTCACAAGGTTTGGCGTCAGCAGTTCTCCGGCATTCAGGGTGTAGGAGGTAGGCGAGCCAAAGGCAGGCGGGATATAGGCGGCGTTTTTGCTGCGGTCAATATTTGCGGGCTTGTCCATCGTGACATAAATGGTATCGTCCGAGGTGGGGCGTCCGAACAGTCCTGCGTCCGGGCCGTCAAAGTGATACTCAAGTGCCGATGCAGGCATGGAAAAAGCCGCCAGCATACAGCAGGCGGCCAGCAGCGTGGTCAGATATTTCTTCATGCGGCGTACCCTCTTTTCTTATTGATGTAGTGGCGATAGCCCTTATAACCGGCATAGCCGCAGCCGCCCAGCGCCGCAGCTCCCACGGGGAGCAGCAGCCACAGCCAGTTAAAGCTACTGCTGTCCGTTGCTGCTTCATTACCGACGCTGGAAAAGACTGCGGTGTAGACCACTGTATCACAGCTTGTGCGGGTGACGTCACCCTTATAGTCCGCCGTGACGGTGTAGCCGGTGGCGTATTTGCTGGTGGCGGTGCCGGTGTAGCTTGCCACAGCGGTATAGCGAATGGGAATGTCATAGCCGTCCGTGGGATCGACCGCTGCCTCCTGCCAGCTCACATCGGCAAGGGTCAGGGTGCGGCCATTTTCATTCACGGACTTGGGAACAAGGGACACATCGGCGTCGGAGAGATTGGGATAGGTGCGCTCCGCCGTCACCGTGCGGCTGCTGGTCCCGTAGCCCGCGGCCTCCACCTGAATGGTAGTATGGTCAAGGGACAGGACGCCCTCATAGCCGTCCTCGGTCTTGACCTCCAGCTTCGGCTCCAGCATTTTCAGAATTTCCGCCATATCTTTGGTCTTGCTCTCCAGCGTGACCACCTCGATATGCTCCCGCGTGTCCGTTTCTGTCTGGTCATTTTTCAGCAAATCAAGGAGCGTATAGGTGCGTCCCTCGCGCTCAAAGTCAGCGGTGGGAATCGTGGCGGGATCGTCCTTCGCGGTCAGGTAGTAGACCTTTTCCAAACGATAGACACCGTTTTCCTCGCTGGCTCTGACCTCGGCGGGATAGGCGGAAACGCCGAGAAGTGTATCTGCGGCAGTAATCATGGCAGTTACCGGATCAGCCTCCTTGATGGGTTCAGCGGAAACGGCCAGGGCCGTGCTGCTCATAGCGCACAATGTTACTGCTATGCACAGCAAAAGCGAAAGTTTCTTTTTCACATTACACCTCTCTTTCTTAACGAACGGGCCGGTTCTGCTCCAGCTGCTTGCGCTCCTGCGGAGAGATCTCACGCTGAATTTCATTTTGCAGCTTACGGCAATACTTTTGCAGGCTGTCCACCACGCCGCGGCGATCCTGCACCTCCATGCCGTCAAACACCTGCCCCACGCGGCTCACATCAGGCTGCGGGGTCTCCACGCCGAAATTGCGGCAGAGCATATAGCTGACGCTCTCGGCGTCCATGGCGCAGTCCTCACGGGTATAGTAGGGATAGCGCCCGTGGTCATGGATGCCGGCGTGGACGATCTCGCGGGAAAACGCCGCAAAGATCTTGCTGTCGATCAGGCGGCTGGACACCGTAATGCTCTGCGTTTTAGGATCATAAACGGCATCCTGATACATGGTGCTGCTGGTGACCACGGGAACGGGGGAGCTGTCCAGCAATCGGCGCAGGGCGGCGTCCATTTCCGGTGTATTGTCTTTCAGGCTCAGCGCCGGAACACCGGCCTTGCCGTGGGTCTGGGAAATGTCGAACACACGCCCGATCTTATAGCCGTGATACTCCCGCCCGTCCTTCACATAGGTGTCTGACACACGGATCTTCATGCCGTTCTCATCGCGGTTGACGCTGCGCCCCAGCCGGTTCCACACCTCCAGGCTGTTGATGTAGGTGATCTCCGGGTTCTGCGCCATCGCCAGCATCACATTGGATGCGCTGTATCGCGGGTTGATGGCCTGCGTATCCAGATAATGCAGATATGCGCCGGGTTCGCTGGTGACGTGCATGACCGCATCGTCGGAAAGCTGCCCCAATTCCTCGCGCTCCGCTGTTTTCTTTGCCTTCCAGTCCTCGTCCCGCTGCTGCTTCTGCTGGATCAAATCGTCTAACTTTGCCATGTTCGTTTCTCCTTCTCAAAATCAATTTATTCCCGCGTAGGCATAGCCTTTTGAATGGCTTCCCGCACGGTGTCCTTGGTGGGAGCTGTGCCGTCCCGTTCTGCCGCGGCTTGCAGCGCCATCAGGCGGCTGCGGACGGAGGGGCGGGCGTCAGCCTTCTCCGCAGCCGGTTCCGTAGACGCTCTCGCACCAGTCCCGCGCTCCTTCAAGCTGTTCTCGGACGGAGCGCGGGCGTTCTCTTTTTTTGCGGCAGTATCCTCCTTCACCGGGGCGGGATAGCCCATGCGTTCAAAAATGCGGTTGATCTGCTTGGCATCCCTGGCCTTCGCCATGATCTCCACCTCGCTGCTCTCGAGGAAGAGGCTGATGAGCGGCACATCCAGCACACGCAGGATGAGGAAGGATGCCACACTGTAGACGCAGCCAATTCCCAGCGCAGTATTGACGCCCCGGTCCACACGCTTGAGGTCGTGAGCGCCCATGTTCTGGCTGGCGTAGGTGGTCATGGCGGTGCCGATACTCTCCAGCGGCACCGAGAGGAACTGGGCGGCCTTGCTGCCTGCGGTCTGCGCGGCCACGATGCTGCTGCCCAGACCGTTCACCGCGCCCTGCAGCACGACGCTGCCGATGGCGGTGATGCTGCACTGCAGGCCCATAGGGATGCCCATGTTGCAGAGCTTGAGGCAGTGGCTGGCGCTCAGACGGCCCTCTTCCCTGCTCCATTTCAGCTCCGGGTAGTGGCTGCCGATGTAGATGAGACTGCCGATGCCCGCCACTGCCTGACTGAACACGGTGGCGAAGGCCGCACCGAACGCCCCCATCCGGAAGGCGAGGATACAGAGCAGGTCGAGGCCGATGTTCAGCACGCTGGCCACCAGCAGGAAATAGAGAGGCCGCTTGCTGTCGCCCAGCGCGCGCATGAGGGCGCTGGTGACGTTGTACAGCAGGGTGAAGGGGATGCCCCAGAAGATGGTGCGGATGTAGATGTCCGCGATGTCGATGATGTTGTCGGGGGTGTTGGTCCAGACCAGCACCGCCCGGGTCAGGGCCACCGTCACCACCGTGAGCACGACGGCGAAAAAGAGGCTCAGCCAGACGGTATTGGCGGTGTAGCGCCGCATCTCTCTGTAGTCCTTCGCGCCGAAGGTCCACGAGATGGGGATGGAGAAGCCGCAGGCGATGCCGTTGACGAAGCCCAGCACCAGATAGTTCAGGCCGCCCACGCTGCCCACCGCCGCCAGCGCATCCACGCCCACGAAACGGCCCACGATGATGGTATCGGCCAGATTGTAGAACTGCTGGAACAGACTGCCCAGCATCAGCGGCACCGCAAAGGCAAGGATGAGCTTGAGCGGGCTGCCCTGTGTCATGTCTTTTGTCATACAAAGCCCCTCCCCGGGCGGTCACTTAACATTTCTTTGCCGAATCTTTACCGACAAAAACGCCCTGCCGGACGAGGGGCAGGACGTTTTGCGTTTCATGAGTGGTATTATACTCAGCTCATCGTGATTTTGCAAGGGGTTTTTCTCAGATTTCTTCGTACAACATTGCTATTTTCTATCGGTGGTTTTTGGTGATTGTGCGCAGGGGGCGGCAGGTCTGCCTGTAAGCAAGGCCCTCCCGCCGCGCTCCCTCTCAGCCCACGCTCTCAACCTTCATAATCGAAATCCCATGCAGAGTCATAATATGCGGAGTCATAAAAGGGATCCCACCCCACAAATTATCGTCGCTGCTCCCTATCCATTTTCTTGTCTCCCAATCTCCTCTCAAATCCGGCGGCTGACTGTCCCTTATCCATTTTCTTGTCTCCCAATTTCCTTCCCAATCCGGCGGCTGACTGTCATCCTTGCCCGGCTTCCACACCCAGTCACCCTGACTGTCCGTTACCCATCCGCCTGTTTCCGGCTGCTGGGCGCTTGTTTCCGACGGCTGACCACTTGTTTCCGGCTGCTGGACCGTGGTGAGGCTGTCCGGCGAGAGAGTCGGGGGGCCGCTGAGGCCACCGACGGAGGGGGCCGGGTCGTCCTTCTTGCTGTCCTGCTTCCCGCCCACGAGCTTCACGATGTTACCGGTAAATGTCTTCCACACCGTCTGGTCGGAGGCGGGCTGCTTCGGCTGCTGGGCCGTGGTAAGGCTGTCCGGCGAGAGAGTCGTCAGCCCGCTGAGGTCACCGACGGCACCCGTTCCCGGCTGAGTCAGCCCGGGCTGTCCGCTCAGGGAGCCGCCTTCCAGATCGGAGATGACAACTCCCCACCATTGCTCTTTCTCCTGCCTGCGGCGGGCGATGGCCTCCTCCACCCGGGCAGTCTCCTGTGCTTTCTCTTCCTCATCGCCAACGTGGTACACGAGGACCAGTTCCTTGCCGTTTTCGCGCAAGACATTCTCATACAAGAACTTTTCTCTCTCACGCGAGAACATTTCTCTATCATATCCTGTCTGCCCGACAACATGGAATCTATAAATTCCTTCATGGTACAGCCCGAATTCGAACGCACCCTTCGCGCCGACCAGATCTTTGATCCGGGCCAGCGGAATGACGGCCTCCATCTCCTGCCCTTCCCCATCAAGGAATCGGACGCGGAGTTCATCGACCTCCTTTGCAAGCTCCCGCAGCGAGTCGCCTGTCATCCAAAAGAGCGAACCGTGGGCATCGAAGCGCAGGACCTTGTTGACCGGGTCATACTCTGCCGTGGTCACATCTGCAAGCTCCTGTGTGCCATCCGGATGGGTAATCACGCCCATGGCCTCGTACATCTGCTTCACACGGTCCGGCACCTCGCCGACCTGCACGCTTGGAGCGTCGTCCTCGTCGTCGTCCTCGTCGTCCTCGGTATCATCTGGCTGTTCCGGCTTGTCTGGCTGCTCCGGCTTGTCCGGCTGCTCCGGCTTGTCCGGCTGCTCCGGCTGGGAGGGCGTCCGCCGGTCGTAGCTATAGTCCTCCATCTTCTTCCCGTCGGGGTCGTAGCGGGTCAGACTACCGCCCGTCACCTTGTGGTCGTCGTCGGAGAGGGCGTCATTGGGGATCTCGCCGACTATGCCGCCGCCGATGGCCGCAGTTTTGCCGCCGGTGCTTGCGCCTGCCTTGGCCTCCACCTCGGCGTCGCCGGAGATGATGATGTGATTGGGATTGCTGGGCGGCGCATCCGGGTCTATCTCAGACCACGCACCCGCGCCGTCGCCAATGCCTGCCGCGCCGGGGCGGGGGTCGCCGCTGTAGCTGCCGCCCGTGGCCGACACCTTGCCGCCGGAAATCTCGATGTCGCGGCCCGGGCCGTACACACCGCCGCCGATACCGGCAGCACCCTCGCCGCCCACGGCTTCTACCGTGCCGCCGGTGATCTCGATGTTTCCGGCACCGCTTTCGTAGCCGCCGCCGATGCCTGCGTCGTCTTCGCCGCCTTCGGCGGTGAGGGAGCCTTTGGTGTCGTTGTCGTCCTTGATGGTCAACTTGCCGGAGGACTCATTGCCATTCTTCTCAAGGCCCGCATTGTGGCTGCTGCTCTTCAGCTCGTTGGCGCCGTCCAGCTCGATGGCGGCATCGTGGTCACCCTGCACGGTGACGGCGGCTTTGCCCGCATCGACTGGGCTGTCACCGCTGTCATCCACCTCGGTCTTGCCGCTGACGTCAATTTTCAGGTCGTCGAAGGTGACGTCCACGTTGCCCTCGGAGGTGTCGATGGTGACGGTGTTCTTATCCGACTCGCCGGTGATGACGGTCTCCCCCTCATCCTTCTCGAAATCCTTTTCACCCTGCTTGACATTGTTATAGTTTCCGCTTTCATCGCTCGCACCCTTGACCGTAATGTCGCCGTCGGCGATGTTCCATGTTTTCGCATAGGCCGGGATGCCGGAGCTCACCACGATGCCCGCGATGACGGCGGCGGCCACGCCCCGCCGGAGTGCGCTCTTCAGTCTCATAGTACATCTCCTTTCGTTCTGTGTATCATGCAATGCCGTCGCTGCGGCTCAGAGGCTCTCCTTTGAGATGCTTATTTCTTTGGGCTGCCCCAAGTCCTCCGGTATCCAGAGCTTTATCTCACCCTGGGTATCCGGCAGGTCGTCCCAGTCGTCACCAAGGTCGGCATAGCTCCGCAGGTCACTCTCCAACAGATTGGTATACTTTGTGCCATCCGGGACGGTGGTTTCCAGCAGGAAAAGCCGTGGCTTATCCTCCTCGGGAGCGATGGCCTCAAATCGGGAAGCCAGCTGTTTCAGGGACTCCTCAAGCCCGATTCTCGGCGTTTCCGTTCTCGCAGGCTCGAGCCACCAATCCAAACTCGGGAGGTCGTCCCTTTTTTTCGCAAATTGGAAGCCCATCTCCCGCTCTTGTTTCAGTAATTCGTCGAGTTCACGTCTGAGTTCTTCACTCGTTTTTTGCTCTACCGTTTCCTCTCTCTCAGGCTCGAGCCACCAATCCAAACTCGGGAGGTCGTCCCTTTTTTTCGCGAGTTCGTGGGTCAATATCAGCCACTCCTGCGGCTCTGGCGTCTGCACCGGCACCCACTCCAGATAGCGCTCTGACAGGTCGTCCCGCGTTTCGCCGTCCAGCCGGAGGCTGATGTCCTCCCTGTTCTGCTTCAGCTCCACGTCAGCGTCCTCGCCCGCCGCGTCGGCCATCTTGTCCACGCTATAGTGGGTCATGGTGTCCTCATAGCGGAAGAAGATGTCCTCCACGCCGTCCTCCCGGAGGCTGGAGATGTCGGTGGTGACGGTGGAGCGGGGAGCGGCGCTCTCAATAAGCACCACACCCCCCGGGGTGAGGACCTCTCCGGCGTCGCCGGCCTTTACGCTGCCGACCATGGGGTCGGTGCTCTCAATAATGGCCAAAGCAGGATCCAGCCGCTGGATGGTGACCCGGCTGGAAAAGAAGCCGCCCACCACCATGCCGCCGGGCAGGGGTTCGGGGGCGTTCTCCTGCACCGGGGGCGGGACGTCATCATCATCGTCCTCGTCGTCGTCCGGCTGGGGCTTGGGGGTGGAGGTGTAGTCGTAGCCCATCCCCTCCATCACGGTGCCGTCCGCGTTCAGACGGGTCAGCCGTCCTCCCGTCACCTTATGTTCATCGTCAGAAAGGTTCTCCGTGGGTACTTCGCCGTAGCTGCCGCCGATGGCCGGGGCCTTGGCGTCCGTCATCTGGCTTCCCGCCTTGGCCGTCACCTCGGCGTCGCCGCAGATGTAGAGGTCTCCCGGGTTCGGGTCGTCGGTGTCGTCCGACGCGCGGCCTGCTCCATCGCCGATGCCTGCCGCGTTGCTCCCGCCCACAGCCTCGATGGTGCCGCCCCGGATGGTGATGTTGCTGCCGGTGCTCTCGATGCCGCCGCCGATGCCTGCGCCGCCGAAGCCGCCCTCGGCGGTCAGCGCGCCTTTGGTATCGTTGTCGTCCTTGATGGTCAGAGTGCCTTTCGACTCGTGTTCGTTCTTCTCAAGACCCGCATTATAACCGCCGCTCTTCAGCTCGTTGTCGCCGTCCAGCTCGATGGTCGCATCGTGGTCGCCCTGCACGGTGACGGCGGCTTTGCTCTCCCGGACAGGGCCGTCACCGCTGCCATCCCCCTCCTTCTTGCCGCTGACGTCGATCTTCAGGTCGTCGAAGGTGACGTCCACGTCGCCCTTGGAGGTGTCGATGGTGACGGTGTTCTTATCCGACTCGCCGGTGATGACGGTCTCCCCCTCATCCTTCTCGAAATCCTTTTCACCCTGCTTGACATTGTTATAGTTTCCGCTTTCATCGCTCGCACCCTTGACCGTAATGTCGCCGTCGGCGATGTTCCATGTTTTCGCATAGGCCGGGATGCCGGAGCTCACCACGATGCCCGCGATGACGGCGGCGGCCACGCCCCGCCGGAGTGCGCTCTTCAGTCTCATAGTCTGTCCTCCTTTGGTCTGTTCGTCTTTTGAAGAATCAGCTTCATCTGATGCAAGCTTACCAAAAAAATCAGAGAATGTAAATAAAAACCGCGCGAATCGTGGTGTTTTCGGCGTGAATGGCGCAAAAAAGCCCTCCCGAGCGGGGAGGGCCATAGCCTGTCTTATTCAGAGTAGTGCGCCAAAAACTGCTTGGTGCGCTCCTCCTGGGGGTGGTCGATGAGCTGGCGGGCCGGGCCTTCCTCCACCACGACGCCGCCGTCCATGAATAGGATGCGGTCGGCCACGTCGCGGGCGAAGTGCATCTCATGGGTAACGATGATCATGGTGGTCTTTCGGTCGGCGAGGTCCCGCAGGACACGGAGGACTTCGCCTGTCAGCTCCGGGTCAAGGGCGCTGGTGGGCTCATCGAAGCAGAGGATGTCCGGGTGGAGCGCCAGCGCGCGGGCGATCGCCACCCGCTGCTGCTGGCCGCCGGAGAGCTGGTGGGGATAGTGTCCCGCCCGCTCCGACAGGCCCATCTGGGCCAGCAGGTCACGGGCCTGTGCTTCCAGCTGGGCGTGGATGGCCTTTTTGTTGGCCTTGTAGTCGGGCTGCTCCTTCGCCAGAAGCTCCCCCGCCAGCATCACGTTTTCCAGCGCGGTGTACTGGGGGAAGAGGTTGAAGTTCTGGAACACGAGGCCGAAGTGGAGGCGCTTTTTCCGCACCTCGCTCTCCCGCTGGGTGGCAGGGTCGGCGGCGTCCCACATGGTCTCGCCGTTCACCCTGATGACGCCGGTGTCGGGACGCTCAAGGAAATTCAGGCAGCGCAGCAGCGTCGTCTTGCCCGAGCCGGACGAGCCGATGATCGCCAGCGCCTCGCCCTGTTCCAGTGTGAGCGAGATGTCCTTGAGAACTTTCGTCTCGCCGAAATTCTTCCCGATGCCGGAGGCTTCGAGTAATGCCATAATTCAGTATCCTCCTTAACAGCGGAAATAGTCCATCTTTTTCTCGGCCCAGTCCAGCAGCAGGGTGAGTGCGCCGACAAAGACGAGGAAGAAAATCGCGGTGGAGAACAGCGGCCAGATAAGGCCCTTGGCGCTGTACTCCTTCGCCATCATGATAATCTCCTTGTTGGCGATGACGTTCGCCAGCGAGGTATCCTTCACCAGCGTGATGACCTCGTTGCCCATCGGGGGCAGGATGCGCTTGACGACCTGCAGGAGCGTGACCTTGAAGAAGATCTGGCTCTTGGTCATGCCAAGCACCTGACCGGCCTCGGTCTGGCCTTTCGGCACAGCCTCGATGCCGCCGCGGTAGATCTCAGAGAAGTAGCAGGCGTAGTTGATGGCGAAAGCCACCACCGCCGCCACCAGACGGCCTGAAGAGCCGGAGGGCCAGGGGTTGGTCATACCCAGCAGGCCGGGGCCAAGGTAGATGACGATGATCTGGAGCATCAGCGGCGTACCGCGGATGACCCACACGAAGGTCTTGACGACGCCCCGCAGCGGTGCGCACCGGCTCATAGAGCCAAAGGCCACCACAAGGCCCAGCGGCAGCGAAAACAGCAAGGTCAGAAAGAACAGCTCACAGTTGAGCGCGAATGCGCCGGTCAGACGCTCCAAAATCACAGTCACAGAATCACTACACCTATCCGTTTATAATGTAAGTTACTCAGCCAGAGTCAGACCGTACTTGTCAGCCAGAGTCTGCATGGTGCCGTCAGCCTTCAGCTCGTCGAAAGCGTTGTCCACAGCCTCGGCCACGTCGCTGCCCTTGCGGAAGGCCACGCCGTACTCCTCGACGTTCAGCTCATCCACCATCTTGAGGTTTGCGTAGTCGGTACCCTCGCCGATCATGGCAGAAGCCAGAGTCAGGTCGAGGATGGCGGCGTCAGCAGTGCCAGCGGCGACTTCCATCAGGCAGTCGGTCTGAACAGCCTTGGAGATGAAATCAGCCTGAGACAGGTCGGCGTTCTCGGTGATGGTGGTCTCACCGGCAGAGCCGGCCTCGGCCACCACGGTCTTGCCGATGAGGTCGGCGGTGGAGGTATAATCGGTGCCGTCCTTCACCACGACGACCTGGGCGTTCTTGACGTAGGGCTTGGTGCAGGCCATGTTCTCCTCGCGGTCATCGGTCAGGGTCAGGCCGTTCCAGATGCAGTCGATGCTCTTTGCAGCCAGCTCGGTCTCCTTGGTGTCCCAGTTGATCTCCACGAACTCCGGCTCGACACCCAGCTTCTCACAGACAGCGGTGGCCAGCTCGGTATCGAAACCGGTGAAGTTGCCGTCGGCGTCGGTGTAGTTCATCGGCTCATACACGGTGTAGCCGATGACCATCTTGCCGTTGGACTGGATGTAAGCCAGATCGCTGTCAGCGGCCACAGAGCTTGCCGGGGCGGCAGAGGCGGCGGCAGAAGAAGCAGCCGTAGAAGTGGATGCAGAACCGCCGCAGGCGGCAAGGCTCAGTGCCATCGCACCGGCCAGAAAAGCAGATACCAGACGTTTCATATACAAATTCCTCCCTCAGTTTCAGCAGAAGCAGCGCTTCGTTTTACCGCTTTACCATGCTAAATTGTTAAACTGTGACTATAGAATAGCGCGTTTTGCCCCGTTTTGCAAGAGGAAAACCGATTTTTTCGCGTTTTGCCCGCAGACCGCCCCTTTCCGATAGGGTTTTCGGTGTATTTGTACAAAGGACAAAAAGAAAACCGCCACCTCACGGTGACGGTCAGACTTTCCGTTCAATTTATAATGACGCATTCTCAAACGCATCCCCTGCGGCCTTTTGCAGGGCGTCGATGGAGATGGTGCAGAGGGCCGCGAGGTCGGCGTCCGAGCCGTCGGCAGGGATGTCCGCCACCTCTTTCTCAGTCTTGCCCTTGAGGTAGCTGCAATAGCCCTCGCTGTGCTCGTACCACTCCTTGCCGAGGCTGGATGCGTTCCGCATCCCGTAGCTGTCGCCCAGCTCAAGCTTGGAGCGGACGGTGTCCGGGGCGGTGACGCCGCCGTCTGCCGCGATGGTCAGCGCAGGCTCTGCCATGTCGCCGATGGCGCTGGTCACACGGCCATCGGCATCCAGCGTCAGGGCCACGACGGTAAGGTCAACTTCTGCGTTCACATCCTTGTCGTCGGTGGCGGTGATGTCCGAAGAGGCATTCTCCGCCTCCACGCCGAGGCTCACCCGGTCGCCCTTCGCCGCGCCGAGGGCGGACGCATTCGTGCAGGCTTTCGCCACGGCGTCGCGGTACTTATCCACCCGGATGGTGCAGCCGGACAGCAGGTCGGCGTCCACGGCCTTGCCGTCCTTATCCGTTTCCAGCATGGATGCCTGCTCGGGCGTCATGCCGGTGAGGTAGTCGGCGAAGTCATCGGCCTGCTCGGCCCAGCCCTTTTTCAGCGAAGATGCCGCTGCCAGCGGGTAGTCGTCCCCTTTCTGGCGCTTGGTGCGGTAGTCGGTGGGCATGGTGACGACGCCTTTGCCGTCGGCGGTAACTTCCACTTCCAGCTCATCCAGCATCACGTCGGCCAGCTTGCCGTCTCCGTCCAGCAGGACGGCGGCGGCGATGGTATGGATGGTGCCGGTACAGGCCTCATCGGAAGCCTCGGTCAGGATGCCGAGGCCGGTCTTCCAGCCGCCGGTCTGGGTGGTGCTGGCGCTGCCGGACGAGCCGGACATGGCGTTCGAACTGCTCATGCTGCCGGAATCGCTGTTGCCTTTGCGGCAGCCGGACAGCAGCAGTGCCGCCGCCACGGCACAGCTCAGAAGAGCTTTTTGTCTCTGTGTCATAAGCGTTACGCTCCCTTTCATCTCTTTGGGAGTAGTATAGCCCGACACAGAGCCAATCATGCACGTTTGCTCTGAGACCGACGTGTTATCTGGCAAAGTTCCAAAATACCAGCGTGTTATCGTCACAAATCAAACTTTGCCACGTTGGCAAACTTAAGGCTTGCTGGCAAAGTAGGTAGTTTGCCAATCAGGAGAACTTTGCCAGGTTGGCAAACAATCAATATTGAACGATATATCATTTAATTTATGGAACTTTGCCACTTATTCCACCGCAGTATCGCTCACATCAGCGGGCTCAGCAGGCGGAGCACACTATCCAGCAGCGTCCCGGCCAGCGAGGTGCGGCAGTCGGCCAGCTGCACTTCCCGGCACTCTGGCAGGGTGCGAAGCACATCGTCCCGCAGAGCAATGACCTGACTGTTATAGAGCAGCAGCGCCCCGCACTCAAAGTGGAGGAAGAGGCTGCGGTAATCCATGTTGATACTGCCCACCACGGCGGCGCGGTCATCGCTGACGTAGCACTTGGCGTGGAGGAAGCCGGGCGTGAACTCGTAGATGCGCACCCCCGCCCGGAGCAGCGGCACATAATAGGAGCGGGTCAGCCGGAAGATGAGCTTCTTGTCTGGGATGCCCGGCAGCACCAGCCGGACGTCCACGCCCCGCTTTGCCGCCGCCTTGAGGGCTTCCAGCATGGTCTCGCCCACCGCGAAGTAGGGCGTATAGATATAGACATACCGCTGGGCCTGATTGATGATATTCAGGTAGACCGTCTCGGCCAGAGCCTCTTCGTCCAGCGGGCTGTCCCCGTAGGGCTGTATCACTCCGTCCGACTGGGCGGACAGGGACTCAGCCTGAGGCATAAAGGGCGCATAATCCTCCTCGCTGGGGCGGAAGGCGTTCCAGTGGTCAAGGAACATCACCGTGAAGTTCCAGACCGCCGCGCCCTCGGTGCGGAGAGCTGCGTCCTTCCAGTAGCCGAACCTCTCTTCTTCATTGATATACTCGTCGGCCAGATTGATGCCGCCCGTATAGGCTGTATTTCCGTCCACGACCACGATCTTCCGGTGGTCGCGGTGATTCATGACCAGCGACACCAGCGGCACCACCGGGTTGAACGGGATGCAGCGGATATGCGCCCGCTCCATCTTTACCACGAAATCGGACGGCAGACCCAGCAGACTGCCGAAATCGTCGTAGATGAGCCGGACATCCACCCCCTGCGCCGCCTTGCGGACGAGGATGTCCTCTACTCCCTTCCACATCTTGCCGGTGCGGACGATGAAGAACTCGAGGAAGATGAACCGCTCTGCCTTTTCGAGGTCGGCCAGCAGGTCAGGGTACATGGCCTCACCGCAGGGGTAATATTTTGCCGTGGAGTTTTTCCATGCGGGGTATGGCCCGTACTCCGAAACATACCGGCTCAGTCCCCTGCTGGCGGGGTCGAGGGCGTCGGTCTGGCCCGGCTGCTGGGCGAGGTCGGCGGTGTGCTGGCGCTCCACCGCCTGCATCCGCTGGCGCATCCGCTTGGCGGGGGCCTTGTTGCCGAAGGCCAGATAGAGCGCACCGCCCAGCAGCGGCATCATGCCGATGAGGACGAGCCAGATGATCTTATAGTCGCTGTTCTCGTCCTTCCGCACGAGGTAGAGGGTGATGAAGAGGCTGAGGACATTCAGCCCCGCATTCACCCACACCTTTCCAGCGGTGAGGGAGAAGAAGGCCCAGAGCAGCCAGCCGATTTGCAGCAAAACAAGGGCCACTGTGACCGTGGCCCTGTTGATGACACGATTGAAGAACCGTACGACCGGCAGCCGAAAGAACATCTGCGCCTCCCCCGCTGCCTTTCGGCAGCATTTTTATGGGAATAGTATAGCGCAGAGATGCGGAGATTTCAAGCTCAGGCGTCCGCGTCCTCGAAGCCCACCATGAGGCCGCCCAGCTCGGCGTAGTAGCTGCACAGGCCGCCGCACTCGGTCACCCGCACCTGTGCGCCCTCGAAGACAGCTTTCACCATGTGCATCAGGCGCTCGGCGGCGGCAGGGTTGCCGCAGTGGGCAATGATGACCTTGCCGTTGGTGTAGCCGTGGCCTTTGAGCTCCAGCACGATGCGCTCGAGAGCGCCGTGCTCGCCGCGGGTCTTGCAGAGGACGTCCAGTTCGCCCACATCGCTGGCCTTGCCGATGACCCGGATGTTGAGCATCCGCGCCACAGCGGCCACAGCGGGCTTTACGCGGCCATTCCGGGCCAGATTCGCCAGCGATTCCAGCGAGAACAGCAGATGGGTGTGGTGACGGTAGCGCAGCATCTCTTCGCAGATGTCGTCAAACTCCCTGCCCTCTTCGATGAGCGCACGGATATGCTCTGCCAGCAGCACCAGTTCCGGGCCGGCAGACAGGCTGTCCAGCACAAAGACCTGAGCACCCGGGTGCTCTGCCTGATACTCCTCTGCGGCCAGCTGGGCGGCGTTGCAGCTGCCCGACAGGGTGCCGGTGATGGTGATGGCATAAATTTCATCTGCGCCCTCATAAGCCTCCATCCAGTCGCCGATGTTGGGGCAGGAGGTGCTGGTCTTGCCCTTATAGGTGCGCAGTGTAGTCGCCATTTCCACGGCGTCCAGCGTGCCGTCGTCGAGGTATTCCCTCTCGTCGGTCACGATCTTCAGAGGCACAGCCGCAAAATCCACGCCGTCCAGCGCGTACAGGCTGGCAGAAGAGTCCACAACGATTCGTTTCATCTCATCTATCTCCATTCCGGCGGGTGTCCGCCGCATTTTTTACGTTCGGTGAGTCCACTATATCAGTTTTTCAAAAACCTGTCAAGCGATTTGTAAAATTCTTAATATTGTTTTCATAAACGGTTGACCCCGACTCAAAAATGCGATATACTACCACCATGAATCAGGAAATGAAACGCCGTGTCACGGCCTGCGCCGCCGGGTTTTCCCTGCCGCGCTACCGGGAGCTGCCCTCTGTGGGGCTGTATCTCGACCAGACCGTGCAGCTCGTCAACAGCTGCTTCCGGGGCTTCCCCGGGGTGGAGCTCACCCCCTCCATGGTGAGCAACTACGTCAAGAAAGGAGTCATCTCCCACCCCGTCAAAAAGAAGTATTCCCGCGAACAGCTGGCTTCTCTCATCTATATCGTATTGTCTAAAAATGTCCTCTCGCTGGAAAACATCGACACCCTCTTTCAGATGCAGCGGGCTCACTGCACCGCCGCCGAAGCCTACGACTACTTCTGCGACGAGGTGGAGAACTGCCTGCCCTACATTTTCGGTGCCAGCAGCACCATCTGCGGCCTCGACCCGGATGCCGACGACGAAAAGCGTCTGCTGCGCGGCACCATCGTCGCCGCCGTGAACAAGATGTACCTCGACTGCTGCTTCGTCGCCATGCGGCAGGAGGAAGCGCTCTGGCCGGGGATACTCAGCGACCTCGAATAAAAAGAAAAACGTCTGTACCTCCAAACGAAGTACAGACGTTTTTGTTATGCTCTGATTTTAGGTATCCTGCAGCTCACCACGGCTTGCGGCCTTGAGGTAAGCGAAGATGAAGCCGTCGAGGTCGCCGTCCATGACAGCGTCCACGTTGCCGGTCTCATAGTTGGTGCGGTGGTCCTTGACCATCGTGTAGGGCATAAAGACGTAGGAGCGGATCTGGTGGCCCCATGCGATCTCGTTCTGGACGCCCTTGATGTCGTCGATCTTATCCATGTGCTGCTGCTTGGCGATCTGGTACAGCTTTGCCTTCAGCATTTCCATCGCGTAGTCGCGGTTCTGGAACTGGCTGCGCTGGGTCTGGCAGCTGACCACGATGCCGGTGGGCTTATGGATGAGTCGGACAGCGGAAGAAGTCTTGTTGATGTGCTGGCCGCCGGCACCGGAGGAGCGGTAGACCTGCATCTCGATGTCCTCGGGGCGGATGTCCACCTGGATGGTGTTGTCCAGCTCGGGCATGACTTCCAGCGAAGCAAAGCTGGTCTGACGGCGGGCGTTGGCGTCAAAGGGAGAGACGCGCACCAGACGGTGGACGCCGTTCTCGCTCTTGAGCAGGCCGTAGGCGTTGGCGCCCTTGACCATCATGGAAGCGCTCTTCAGACCGGCCTCGTCGCCGTCCTGATAATCCAGCACCTCCACGGTCA
>OLGJ01000830.1_pt1 | contig 16333 bp, 10 predicted proteins | sample 1605431 | NCBI WGS metagenome assembly OLGJ01 (sample SAMEA3888920, study PRJEB22519) | human gut metagenome | biome: human gut; feature: human-associated habitat; material: faeces | place: Denmark | collected 2009
TGAAAATTGCACAAAACGTTTTGAGAAAGGATTACATTTCGTTTTGGGGCTTATATTTTCATCGTAGTTTAAAATGCAATAATTATTATTGTTTTTTTCTATTCGTACTTGAGAACAGTTGCCACTACATAAAGGGGCTATCCTACATGCTTGGCATGAAGTGTTGGAAAATTTACTTTGCATTCTTTGAGTGAGTAATGGTGTGTCCCATATTATTTCTCCTAACTCGTTGAGATATCCATAACGTTTCTCATGGAGAAAATCTCTTGCAGTACATTTAAAGACATCGCCGTTATAATTTATGATAGCCTGATTTTTTTTATCTGCATAACATGATTTTCGAACTCTGTCAAAATTGTTGGAGCTAATGTTTATTTTATTTTTTATAGCATATTCATAGACTATATTGATCTTGTCTTTTAAATTATATTTGCTTGCATCTTGCCATATTTGTTGAAAATCCAGATATAAATATTTTCTATATTCATAGGGCATTGATGATAAATCGTTTATTATAGAAGATAGATTAGATATATTTTTATGTGTATAATTTATTCTCAATGTAACATAACATTTTTTGTTTATAAGTAAGTTGATATTACGTAATATTACATCATATGAGCTTTGGTTAGGTAAGTTTCGTATGCTATCATGATCTTCTTTACATCCATCTAGTGTTATTTGGAAACTTAGGTTGTTTGTTGATTCCATTAGCTTGTCTATTTTTTCTTTATTTAGCAATGTGCCATTGGTTGTAAATGATATATAAGGGGGTATGTTTTTAGTTTTACATACTTTTATGTAGTGGGTAATTAAAGGCATTATGACGGAGTTAAAACACAAAAATGGCTCTCCACCAAAGAAACCTAGATAAAAACGTTTTATGCCATGTGTTTCTAGAACTTTTTTTGTGATAAACTTTTGGATGTATTGTACTATTGTAGAGGACATGTACATATTACCTTGATGATTTTCGTAACAGTACCAACACTTTAAGTTACAGTTCATAGTTGGATTAACTGTTAGAATAAATTCATTTTCATTGTAGTCGATTTTTTTTATAAGATTTTCTAATATATTTTGTTCGTTGGTTTCATCATCTATAATAAATCCTCCTTGTTTTAGTGTTGAAATAGTTGAGGAAACACTATTTTCAATAGAATGAATGTCTTTATTGCGAATCGCGTTTATTATTGTATTTTCTGCTAAAGCAAAACAATCAGATAAGGAGTTATAAAGGAGGTTCTTACATCCTATTTTTATGATTGAATTATATTTACTTATTTTCATGTAATAATAGAATTAAAGTTATTGATTTATATGCGTTATGTAAAAAAGGAAAGATATAAAAAACTTTGTTTTTACTATCCTTCCTTTTTATTCACTTAATCTATGAAGATAAACTTTATAAGTTATCCTCTAGGACATCCATTACATTGAAAATTTGTACCTCCAGGAGGATTTGGACAGGTATTGCATTGATTGTTCGTGTATGTAATGGCAGCTTCATTGCCATTTTCTCCTCCCAATAGTACAATTTGTTGTTCTTCACTTAGACTTGTTCTTTCTAATGAATCTACAAAATCTAATAACTTTTCTAATTTAGCATTCATTGTTTTTGTAGTTAAAGTTAATAAAAAATTATTGTAAACGCCGCTTGATTTCATTATTAGTCCGTTTGTTGCGGGAACCTTTCACTTTCTGATTTCCGAAATTATAGGTTACTCCCACTTGTACATTGCGCGGATTGTTTTTCATCGTAAAGGCATAATTGTAGTCAGCTCCCGTATTTACGCTGTATTCTTCATTGTAAGAATTGAAGATGTTGTAGACTCCTGCTGTGAATGTCCACTGTTTCAGATTCTTGCGTATGGATGCATACATGTAATGATTGGTCTTTCTCAGAGTCTGGGGCATATGTTCCCGTCCCATCATGTTGTAGTAGATATCTAATGACCATTTGTACTTTTTCGAGAGAGTGACGAAATTCATGAACTGCAGGACCGGGGTGAAGCCATATCTTCTGACAGGCTGATTTTCTATCTGTCCTTTGTTGTAGCTATAGTAACCTCCAAGGGCATAGTTCACGTATAGATAGTTGTTGAACAGACTTTCATTCCACATAAAGTTGAATGTGGTAATCCGGCTGTTGCCATAATTGTCGAAAAGTGAGCGTACTGTGTTGGTTCCTTCTACCGGCAGATGGAACATAGTCCAGCTGTTGCGTGAGATAAAATGATTGACTGCGAAAACATATTTATAGTTCAATGTATAATAGAAGTCTATGTTATAAGTCCGCATATATTTCAGGAACGGGTTGTTCTCGGAGTATGACGTTTCCGAAGTATAATTGCGGAACGGGTTCAGCAAGGCAAATTCCGGGCGTCTGACTCCAGACTGCAAGGAAAGCGAAAAACTGTGTTTCTCATTGGGCATATAGCTGATGGAGGCAGAAGGAAATACATCCCAGTCATTGCGGTTGAAATTCTGTTCGGGATTATTTTTTACATCGCCTTTACCGTGTGTGTATTCCAGGCGTGCACCGAGCATGAGTGCCCACTTGCTGAAACTTTTACTGAATGACAGGAATCCGGCCGCTACCGTTTCATCGTAAATGAAATGATTGCTTTGTCCGTACTTGTCAACATACTGCTCACCTTCTTTGTGCCCGAAGAAAGAGTTGGCGTCCGAGCGTGTCGTGTAGACCTCCGAGCCAATGTTCATTGAATATCCGTTGCCCAGCGGAGTCTTGAAGTCAATTTTGCCTGCCCAGTTTGTAATATTGATATTCTGTCTTTGGCGGTAATCCAGCAGCAGCGTATGAGGCATTTCTGGCTTTTCGCTGTGTGTAATGTTATTCTGACGGTTGTAATTCCCATATTTCAGGAAGTCAAAGTCAATATTCAGGTATTTACCCTGTTTGATATCATAGCGATAGTTGACATTTGACGATACCTGATATCCGGTTGTGTGAACGTCTTTTCTGGTCTGCGACAGAGAGTCCGGCTGACCGTTCGTGAAATAGCGGTTCGTGTTGTCCATCAGGCTGGGGTTGTACGTATTGCCTGAAGCATTGACAACGACACCGATGATCTGTTTGTCATTGATGTGGTAGTCCAGATTAACCATCCCTCCGTAGGTCAGTTTGTTGTAATCATATTCCGAATGCGAGAGGGTGGAAGCTTTTGAGGTCGGATAATTATAGGTTATATCAGATTCCTGGGGGAGCACGTAATGCTGTGCGTACACATTGGCTGTCAGATCCACTTTGTTCTTCTTGTAGTTTAAGAACGCATTTCCTGTCTGTGAGTTCTTGTCCTTCATCTGCTGGTCTGTAAGGGAAAGAGTACCTTTGGCTCCTTCGTTTTCATTTTTTCTCAGCACGATATTGATAGCTCCACCTGATACGTCTGCCCGAAAGCTGCTGTTCAGTGTGGTCATGATTTCTATCTTGTCAATGTTTTCGGCAGGCATGCTTTTCAGGTACTGTTGCAGGGTTTCTCCGTTTAATTTTGATTTCCGGCCATTGATGTAGACGATGGGATTTCCTTTTCCGACCAGCGTGATTCCGGCATGGTCATTCACCTGAAGGAAAGGAGTCAGTTTTAAGACTCCCCAGGTATTGTTCCCTTTCACAATGCTGGTGTTTGCAACTTTGAATGAATACCGGTCGGCTTCCCGTGTAAGCTGGGGTTTTGCCGTGACGACTACTTCACTGAGTAATACGGGATCTTCATCCAGAATGATGGTTCCCAGATTTTGTGCTTGCGTGCCGACCTCCACATATTTTTCTTTATAGCCGACATTGGTGATATATAGTACGATTCCGTCCGGATATTCGGATCTTGATTTTAAGCGGAATACACCAAGAGAGTCGCAGATGGCAGAGTCGATCAGTTTGTTGTTTTGTCGCTCAATGACGGCAATGGCCGTGTAAGGAAGTTTTTCATTTTGTTTGTTGATTATGCTCCCTGTAATGTTCTGTGCGATTGTTTCCAGCCCCAAAAGGTTACAGATAAACAACCCAAGAAGTAATATGCGTTTCATAATTCAGATTATTTAAATTTTGAACAAAGATATATTATTTTTTTTAAACATATCATATTTCAATTATTTTTTTGCACCTAACTAAATATTTTTCTGAATATGGTGTGGGGTAGAAGATTTGTTGCTGAAAAATTTATAACTTTTTATAGTTCTGAAATTTAAAGATATACATAAATATTCTTCTATGTTTAATATTTTATACTGATTATTAAACACTTTCGGAGGATATATTTTCTCAGAGGATTATGGAGTTGTATGAATCTTCAGAAAATATGAAGGGGTTGCTTCCGACAGACTTTCGCAAGTATATTTTTCAGATCATACAATCCTTATCTCATTAAAAAACGTCGAAACGTTTTATAAAAAAGAATTCGGGCTTTTAAAGCAAACGCCGAAACGTTCTTTTAAAAGCCCGAAGTTCATTGACTATGCCGACTTCTGCTCATCCCACATCTATACGTTTCATAACAATCCTTCCAGATCCAGATAAGCGAACTGGATTTCATCGTCCAGATTCATGATGATCCGGTTGTTGTCTTTATCGTAGCAGAAGTAGTTGATGGGACGGCCTACAACCAGGGTTTTCAGATAGTCGCCTTTCATGTTGAACACATGAAATATTTCCCCCAGATTGCCTTTGTTCCAGTCTTGTCCCGAGTATAAGGCAACGATCTTGTCTCCGCAGATCTGAACCTGTGAGAAATGTTTTTTTCTGTCTCCGCTTTCATCCCAGTTGGGACCGTAGACATTGCATTGAAGTTCGCCTTCCAGGTTGTAGAGGCTGATCAGATCATATCTGCCATTGCATTCCACCAGCGTCTGGCTGGCTGGAGAAACGGCGTAACTGATACGTTTTTTCTGGTCGGCCGGATGGGTGTAGGCCGTGAGCTTGATTTCTCCCGTCTGCATGTTCCATTTGCCGCTGGTCTGCAGGAAAGTGGAAGAGGAGGTGGGCTGGATGAAAGAGCCGTAAGCCAGTGTATCGTTGATGTAGCAATAATCGTTCGGGAAGTTCATACCGTTCAGTTTCAGCTTGACAAATGGTTCGTATCCGGGATTCTGGAGCAGGCTGTCGAGTTGATAGCCGAGAATGCGGAGCTGGCCGTGATCCGTTACGTACAGTTCCCGCTTCTCCGGATTCCATGCCACTGTTCCGAGGACGGTTATTTCTTTGGGGCCCTGTCCGGGATCTCCGAAACTGCATAAGGGAGCAAATGTGTTCTTGTTGAAGATGTGTACCATTTTCTCCATGGAGCGGTAGTCAGCTATGATGAGATAATCATCGAAAACATAAGGTTTGGCCATGGCTCCGATCAGTACGTCTTCCATACTGATTTCCCGGATCCGGTTTCTGACATCTGTTTTTTCATTCCGTTGTTTTTGCCATTTCTCACTGGTTCCTTCCTGTTTGCATGAGGGAAGACATACCGTCAAGACCATAAATATGATGAGGAGTGTGTTGCGTTGTATTGATTTCATAGAATTTGTTTTTTTAGGTTGTACGAATGGATGAGGTTTCGATTCAGATGGCCCGGATGAGCAGCAGCACCGGATTCTGGTCGTCTGTATAGTGAAGCTTGTCTGCAAGTTCCTGTTGCTGGGACGGGGATAAATGCGTGCGGCCATATTCCATGATGTCGTCTGGCTGTAAAGGAAGGACGATCTGTCCGTTATCCTGGACAAACAATGTTACATCCGTCAGATTGACCGGATAATCATACAGCTGGTCAACCAGAAGTGTACCGAAACAGATTTGCTTTCCGTCAGCTGATTTGGGAAGGATGGACATCCGGTATTGCTTCTTGTAGAAATAGCCGGCCCAGTAGTTTTTGTCTGTTTCCAGAAAACAGTCTGTTCCGTATGCAAAGCGGTCTTCCTGATGCAGTTTCTCAAAGAACTCCATGATGTGTTCATAGGGCTGGTTGTAGAAAGAAGACGGAATATTCTTGCCTGAGAAGTCCAGTACAAATGCAGGGGTACAGGCTGCAGCGTTCAGGTTGTAGACGGTGTCGTTGAACAGCTGGGTAAAGTAGGTGTGCGATCCGTTCTGCTGGAAAATGTTCTTTGACTTTACAAACAGATACTGGGCTTTGGCCTTGTCAACAGGCAGGAAGTGATGCGTGGAGCTTGAATCACTCAGTGACAAGGCATGAAGCTGGAACCGGTTATCCTTGCTCATGTCATTGCCTGTATAAATGTATAGGGTATTGCTGTCTGTCAGACAGATGTTTTCCATCCAGAGGTCCAAATTGATGCGGCTGGTACAACTGTTGTCCCATGAATAGCTGTTTATGCATTGCGTGTTGCGGCTCAATACCCACACATGTTCACCGTCGGTCTGAAAATCACTTACGTTTGCATATTCTTCCGGTCCTGTTCCCTGGCGGTGGATTGCGCCGAGACATTCTCCGGATAAAGAAAATTTATATACGGCAGACGGATCCGCTACATATAGAAAATCTTTTTTCAGATGAATCTGGTTTATTTCACTGAGCAGTAATGAATCGGAGGTGGGAAGAACAACCAGTGAGCCGTTTGCCACTTCTGACAGGCGGATGCTGCCGGCTGCCGTTTCCGTTTCTATCTGGAGAGTCTGGCATTTTTCCTGCGTTTTTTCTTTCCCCGGATGACATCCGGCCAATGTCAGAATCAACAGTCCGGATAATGCTTTTCTTAATAAGTTTTTTCTTGTCATATTCCTTTGAATTTATACTTGAGCAAAGGTAAAGAGAATATGTCCGAAAAACAATGACAGGGGGCCGCGCGGATTTCTGAGAAATTTGTATCTTGTTTGATTATCAGCTTCTTTCGCTACTTTTTCTCAGAAAAAAATCAGAAATCTGCGGGGCTTTTTCAAGAAAGGGAAGGATCGAAATAAGCTAGAAGTAGTCTTCCTTATTACTCTTTTAGTTGACAAGCCATTTCTATTTTTCGATTTTCTTTAGAAAAGAAAATTGTATTTTGATTTTTTATCATACATTTGCAGTTAAACATATGTAATAAAAATGGAAAGATATATTATTTTTGCCTTTTTATTATTGGCATGTATTAGTTGTCGGCCCAAACAACAGGAATGCCAACTGAACGACCAGTTCATCTGCTTTGCCGAAACCGGTGAAAAGGGTGAAATCCTGAAAGGCGTAAGGCGCATTGCGGACGGGCAAATCCTGATACAGCCCGGATCTTACCTGTCTGTCACTGCAGACAGTTGTTTCATCGTCGCCCAAAAGGGGACATATAGCTTTGAAGTATGGAAGACCGACGGCACACGAATCGGAAAGTTCGATACGTTTACCGGCTTCAAACGCGGATATTACATCGGTACCAAGTATCGTACCACCACATTCTACTTTCCCCGTTACGACCTGCTGCTCCGTTCCGAACAAGTACAGCAAGGGAAACACGCCCTTTGCATCCAGGTGGACAGCACCTTCAAGGAGAAGGATGCAATCATAGATAGACAGAGGAAGCAGATAAGTTTGCTTGACCGCAAGGCCAATCCCCAGCGTTACAGCCTCTCATCCGGTGCCGAGCTTGTCCGAATCAACGTGTCCAACTATCGGAATCCGTCGCTTCACATCTGGACACGGGTCGGTGATGAACTTTTTGATAACATCAAATTCCAGATAGACTATGATGTGGCCCAAAAACATTTCAACGGCCAAATCACGGACGAGGAGTTTGTCAATGCTGTATTCGATCCGCAGGAACAGGTAAACGGGAAAAAGGCGGAATTACTGGACGCCGTTTTCACCCTTGCCGCCGGAGGACCGGCAGAGGTTCATGTCGGTACAGGCGGAGGTAGTTCTTCTTCGGAACTTCCGTGGAACGATAAGAAATACAAAGGATTGAAACGACAATAATATCTATTTTTATTAGGCTGTTGCTTGAATAACTAGTATATTTGTAGTGTTTTGACAAAGCAGGATACAATAATGAAAATTTCAAAATTATATAGTAAAGTTCTTTGGACAGATAGCTTTTTGTATGCAGTCAGTTTCATTGCTGCCATTGAAACTATTTGTGCTATTGCAGATTTTAGCATTACGGATGTAGTCAATATTCAGAAGTGGTGGGAGAAAGGATTGATTATTTTAGTTGGGTTTCTATTACTCTGGATAATAACAGCTGTAATAAAAGCACTTAGAGCAGACCATGCAATAACGCTGAAAATAAAAGGAATAACTGTACGAATTGAGGAAGGTGATATTTTTAAATCGCCCAATTGGAAACTAATCCCTTTTAATGAGTTTTTTGATACAAAAGTTGATGACGTTGTTATTGCAAGGAACTCATTGAATGGGAAACTCATAGAAAGATTACAGGATATTGATGATTTGAATAAAAAGATTGATGAGGCAGAAGATATACCGGGTATGAAGAGGAAAACAAAAGCTGGCCGAACCTATTACCCACTTGGCCGAATTATTACATATCAAGATTATTTGTTGCTAGCATTTTCTCATTTTGAGAATAATCAGGCAAAACTATCTCATAACGATTATGAAATTTGCCTTAGAGCCATGTGGAATGAAATAAGTAGAGTTTATGCAAATAGACCAGTTACCATACCGTTATTAGGTGGAGGTATAACTCGTATTACAGATAAAAATGAATTTCATCTACTTCGCTGTATCCTTTGCACGCTTAAGACATCTACTGCTCAAATATACCAACCAATAACGATTGTATTAACAAGGGAATCCTTAGATAAGATTAATTTGTACGATATTAAAAAAATATTTTAACAATGTATTACAGAACAAGAACTTATATTGCAGGAGATTGGGATCATGACAAAGATGCAGTTGAGGCATTATACTGGTGGAATGAGAGTTCCAGGTATGGACTATCATTTTCAGATGCTCATGAGTTAAAACAAGCAAGAGATACGAGTCTAAATTGTTCAATTAAAAAGTCGTTGGCCGAAAGATTGGATGCCTCTAAAACGTTTATTCTTATTGTTGGTGAACATACAAAAGAATTAAGAGCCGGAGGATGTCAATATTGTAATAGCTATAATAGCTATTGGGGGACTTGTAGTCGAAGGCATACAGTGGATACTCGAAGTTATATTGATTTCGAATGTGCAAAAGCAATTAGAGATGGCTTAAAGATAATAGTCCTATACAAATCAACTATGGTAAATAAATCAAAATGTCCGGAAATTATTCGAAATTACGGTGTACATGTTCCAATGAAAAAATGGATTGGAAATACTATAGTTTGGAATTACGATTCGGTAAGAAGTGCCATTGGATAATTATACTGCCCCATAGCATTTGACCAATGGGGCAATGTTTTATTTACCAAGTTATCACTTTATCAACAATTTCTTGTTGCTCAGCACTGCTGCGCCGCAGATAGATACGGGTTGTTTCTATACTTTCGTGTCCCATCAAATCGGCAAGCAAGGAAATATCATTAAACCTGTCCAGAAAGTTCTTGGCAAACCTGTGACGGAACGAGTGCGGATAGACCACTTTTTCGTTCATACCGTATTTCCGTGCATAATTTTTCAGTTGTTGGGCGATACCTCTTGTGGTGAGACGCTGTCCGTATTGGTTAAGGAAAACATAGCCGCTAGATCGACTTTGTTCTGACAGCCATTCGGTGGCTTCAGTACTCAGTTGTTTCGGAATGTAGATACGACGTACCTTACCCCCTTTTGTGTAGATGTCAAAATATCCTACCCGGATATGCTCTGCTTTCAAATGTATCAGTTCGCTTATCCTTGCCCCGGTAGCGGCAAGAAAGCGTACGGCAAAATACCATGTCCGGTTTTTCTCCATCCCTAAGTGGCTTTTAAGAAATTCGTAATCAGCATTGCTGATTATGTTTTCAAGATAAGTACGTTGCTGTTCCTTTATGGTTTTCATGCGTAGCCGTGACTTGCCTATATATCCCAAATACTTGTTCAATCCCAATATGCGGAGGTTAACTGTCTTTGGCTTAAAGTTGTCTGTCAGATGGTTTTTGTAAGCTATGAGATTCCGCTTGTTCAGCTCTTTGTAATGAGTAAAATAATCTTTTACGGCATACAGGTACGCTTTAACGGTGTTCTGGGCAAAATTTTCCTGTTTTAGGAATGATTCGAAATCAGTTGTATCCATATTGCTTTTAATTATTAGTAAAACATAAGTTGTCTGTACTAATAAGATATACCCTAGTAGTTCCGACAGACGCCATTATAGGAAATCCGCCGTATCAGGTAGTTGATGGAGGTGGAAATGGAGCAGCTGCAATACCTATATACAATAAATTTGTATGCACTGCAAAAGATATGCACCCACACTATATCTCTATGATTATGCCAGCAAAATGGTATGGTGGCGGAAGAGGATTGGATGATTTTAGGAAAATGATGCTCAATGAGACACATATTGACTACATTAAAGATTTCCCTAATCCGAAGTCGGTTTTCCCTACTGCAAATATCAGTGGCGGAGTATGTTTTTTCAGATGGTCAAAAACTCACAATAGCAACATTGCTCTGTTTATAAATGCCTTTGACGGAACAACAATTGAATCTAAGCGACAATTAAATGAATTTCTTCAATATGACATATTCCCAAGATACAATGAAGCGGTTGCTATATTACACAAAGTCATTTCATCTAATGGTTTTGAAAGTCTTTCTAAAATAGTAGCTCAATATAAGCCGTTTGGACTGAGGACGTACATACGAGGAACTGAAAACAAGCAAAATGAAACAGATGTATTGGTGCATTCGAGCGGAGGATGTGGTTTCATTTCAAGACAAGAGATCCCTGTCAGCTTAGATTACATAGACAAATACAATGTCATAACTGGTAAAGCCTTATCAGGACATTTGGGCGAAAGTGATGAAAACGGTCAGGTAAAAGTTCTTGCTACAACCAAAATTATTTTACCAGGTGAAGTTTGTACGGAGTCATATATCGCGATGGGAAAATTTGACACAGAATTTGAAGCCTATAATCTGTACAAATATTTATGTACAAAAGTATCTCGTTTCTTACTGTTGCAAGCTCTGCCTACTATGGATATTCGAAAAGAGAGTTTTAGATTTGTTCCGCTACAAGATTTTACCGATTCAAGCGACATTGACTGGAGTAAACCGATAGAAGACATTGACCGTCAGCTTTATCGAAAATACGGTTTGCATGATGAAGAAATCGGCTTTATCGAAAGAATGATAAAGCCGATGGAGTAATCATCTTTATGCCATTGGTTTGATATTCTGCTCAATAAACTGGATTTCCTCGTCCGAGAGTCGATATTTGGCATATAGCTGCTTGTCTATTTCAGAGATAGGTATACCCCAATTTATATCACTCTCGAACGTAAAGTCCTGCATTGGCACATTTGCCCAGGTCTCGCGAGTATTATCTTGAGTGATTTTTAATGTGCCAAGCATTGTACGGGCAAATCTTGTATTTAAGTATTTCAGACAAGCATTAGCCTCTGCTTCCGTCTCAAATACACCGATACCAATAAAAGTATCAGTGTAAGCTACATTCTGCATGCCCACAATAGGAGTAGATAGTACTTCACCTAATGTACCTGAACCATTAGCTTTTGGAATGATTACCTTATACTTTCCGAAATTATCGGGTTGGGTGATATAGCTGCGCTTAATCCATTTGAAGCAGCGTCTGTTGTCGGCTCTTCCGTATATTGCCGCCATTTCGGTATCATTGCCTATGCAGGTGTCAGAGAATAATTCTGGAAATATATCAAAAATATTGGCTCCCAGACTGTATTTGTGACCTGCGCTTTGGCGACCCTCCATTTCGGGATTCTCCTGATACAAGGTATCTGTCAAACGATAGAGTTCACGAGGAGCGACAATGGAAGACATTGCCGCTTCTCCTTTTGCTTTCACCTTGGATAAAATGGTGCGCAACTCTTCGTAGGCTGAAAAGAAACCTATACAGCCGAAGTCTGCTTTTTTGTCGTGATAAGTTACGGCAACACCACCTTTTATATCTACTGTTGGGAAAACATCCGTACTATTTGCCCAGTACTTCACAACCTTAAACTTCGGATTATTCAATATGTTGTTATTCCACTCCTTAGGGGTTTTCCCTGCATTGAATAAGAAACGTGCGGGGTGTATCAGCGTACTCTTCTCTCCTAAACGCATGGCAATATCTATAAACAAGTGATATAGAGGGTCTGCACCATTGCCTGCTCCTCGATTTACCAATTGATACGGCGGATTTCCTATAATGGCGTCTATAGTCATATGTTTGTTTTCGTTTATGCCCCAAAAATTCTTGCCGTCACGTAGCGTATTTACGACTAGGTCTGAATTCTGGGATATGTTTTCAATTAAATTTTTATAATATTCGGCATGTACTTTCGTATCGCGGAAGCCGACGAGAGTACGGCGAGTAATACTACGAGCCATAGGGGTCTTGCATACTACAAGAATATTCTGTTCAATGGTTAGATCCCATAACTGCATGGCAAAGGCATTACCTACTTCTCCATATTTTTCTTTGGCCGCTTCCAAACGATTACGGTAAATGTTATAAGCAGCGAGCAATGGATAAAGACCGCTCTTCGAGTTGATTTCCATAATCAGACTGTCCGCTCTGAATACAGAATACGTCACCTCCCCCTTGTCCACAAAGCGCGGTGTTTCCAATGGTTGCTTAAACTCTTCATCCATAAAGCACCAACCTCCGAGGCAATCGCTTATGTGCATATTGACTACACGCCACGGAGTCAAAACTGTTTCCTTGTCAGGATTGCGGAATGTGTTGAATATACCAGCTATACGTTCAATACGCTGCTCTATGGTGAACTTGTCGGCAGCTCGAGTCATGGCACGGATGCGCTTCCCCGCTTCACGAAACACATCAGGCTCGTAGAAGCGCTTGAACTTGGCAAAGATGTCTTTGGTTACATCCTTTGGCATGAATTCTGTCCAAGAAGTATCGTCCACAAGATTGGCAAAGTTATCAATGGTTATCTCTTCATCTTCGTCTTTCAGTTCTGCTCCGAATATAAGCAGCGGCATACGAATAGAAATACCGCGTAGAATAGAAATGGCATCCTTACGCTGGTTATGTCGGTTCTTTAATTCGTCCAACCTGGCTTGCTCCTCTGGAGTGCGTTCACGTTTCGGCTTCTTTTCTAGTTTTTCTTTTTCCGCATACTCCTCATTTGTAAAGCCTTGCTTGTTAACATCAATATCACCAGACTTAGGCATGGCCTTGGTCTTACCGATGATTCCTTTCAGATTCTTGAAGTCTGCAAGATCCACATCCGTAAGTTTGAGTAACTCATCATTGTACAATGCCCCATCTTCGAAGCCACATTGCACCACCTTTTCTATCTGAGCTTTCTTGAGTTGCCCCATCATCTTGTTTACATCATATGGCTTCATTTGCGAGCCTTCAATGGATATGATAGGACAAAAATTCAGAAAATCGCCTAAAATATTGCGGTCTTCTTCCGTTGCCTTTCCTGCCTTGGCTGAGACTTTGGCAACTTCAGCCAACATCCGCAAGGTACGGTCTGGTGCAAAGTCGAAAGCATAACATTGCTCCTTCATACGTCCTTTATAGGTAAACGGTGTCTGCACACGGAATATGGTCTGCATATAACCTGCCGCAGATGTACTATATGACCCCGCCATCATGAATACAGCTGTCCACGGCTTTATGCTCACACCCGTCGTCAGTCGTCCGCAGGACAGGGTGATAGTGAATGTCTCGTCAGGATTCTTGCCAATGGCTGTATTTACCATTTGCAAAGCGTTTGCATTTTCTTCGTCTTCATCACCGTTGCCGGCCACATTGACAATTTCGAAGCAGCCGAATATAGGATGTGCTTTCAGTTTTGCACTCAATGCACGGGCAGCCTTGACACCCGGGACCACCCAAAGCGTATGACGAAATATACTACGATACCGGTCGTTGGAATAAGGATAAAGACTTTCCTTGTCCTCCTTGCACAACAACGACAAAAAATTATCTACATCATTTTCGTGAATGAATGTCCCGTCATCCTTTGTACGGAAGAACTCTCGAAAGTTGAAAGCCTTTTCATCTTCGGAATAATCATTCATCAACGCTCCGAGGTCGTAGGTGTAAATATTGATGGCCGGAAGAGAAGCATACGGATTAGGGTCGCCCATGTGCAACAAGTCCCATTCTGTTTTGGCGCGTTGCTCCATGGTGTAATCCCATGTGTACGTTTCCTCTTCTGTGTAATCATCAAGCAGATTGAATGGCGTCCCTGAAAGCTTAAGCACTTTCGTGTTTACCTTGGTCAGCTCCTTAATAACAGCCTCTCCTAATTCTGTACGTGTTCCTTCGTGGGCTTCATCTACAATCAGAAAATCCCATTCGGTGGAGAACACTTCATTGTTCTTGTCAAATTTTCCACCGACCAATTGGGCACCACGCATGTCCTGCATGGAGGCAAAATAGACATACTTGCCTCCTTTTTTCGCCAGCCGTTCAAGGGAATCGAAATCTTCTCCTTTTGTGCGGGAACCATAATGATAGTCGGTACGGTCGTAAAATATCTTACCGAAATCCTCAAACCAGCCCTCATCAACTACGGGACGGTGAGTAAGGATAATGGTGCGGCGCATATCTAAATCCCTTGCCACACGCAGGGCGCATAAGGTCTTGCCGAAACGCATTTTTGCATTCCAAAGCATTTGTGAGCCTTTCTTGAACTGCTTTTTTGTCTTGTCAATAGCAGCCTGTTGCTCTGGACGGAAGATTATAGGAGTTTGAGTATGGCTGATTTCACTTGCATTCAGACTATTCTGTCCATTCTTAACTGCATGTATCGCTTTCTTGATTGTTTCAAGATCGCAGCAGAACCATTCATTCGCCCCTTTCACAGTATCAAACGTCTTTTTCTTAACACCTGAACGCTCCAATACGCTATGTACCTGCTTATCGTTGAAGGAGCTAATTGTTCCACCTTTGAAAAACACGGTCATTTCCGTATGGAGCAGGGTATAGGCAATACCTGCCGTCTTCGTATATTGGTCAATACGATCACATGCAGCTTTGTTAAGTACCTCACTGTTGGGCAAAGGAAAGTTCCCGTCATCCTCCTCCAATGTTGTTTCACCCACTTTCAGACAATCCTTATGCCATTCATCGGAAATGGCAAAGACATATATCAGTCTGGATTTTAAGCTGGTTTCAAATGTTGCCATATCATACAACTTTTATTTTATCAGGTCTATAAACCTTATTTTTCTGTTATTCTCTCCCGTTTTGGGGTCTTTCAATCCCCAGTCCCTTATTAGGCAGTAAATCCCGTTATGGTTTCTGAATCCTCCATCACGACATCCTGAACAATATTCAACATTTTCAGTCGCTCCGAATAAGTCTCGCGTCATGACTTTTACACCATTCTTGCAACTGTCCGGAACAACTCCTTTAAGTCCGTCCATTTGCCAGACATTCCAGGAAATGATATAGGCTATATAAAGCAGGGACTTTGCCAACGGCATTTTTCCAAATTTTGCATAATAGTATTCCGCAAAGGAAACTAGCAGAGCCTCACGGGCCAAAAGCAAATTGTCTCCCTGCCATTCATAGGCATATATGTTCTTATAGGCTTCCTGCGCCATATCAAGCCATTCACCACTTGTTCCGGTGTTTTCACTGACTACACGCAGTTTCCGGTCGAGCATTCCGATGCGTTGATTCAATTCTATCGGAAGCCCGGTCGTAGTATCATAACGGCTGACGAGGTAAGGGGCTTCACCGCAAGTGATTTCCATCCTTGTTGCCCGGACATATGACTTCCATGTCTTGTTATTCGGGAAAGTAATTCTGTCGGGATTGGCCATCCATGTATGCTGCGTATCGTCAACGGTGTTGAATACATCTTTCCTTCCGAACCAAGCCTCGTCCACAAGATTGTTTTGAGCATTACAAACCCATGACGGAGTAAATACCTCTGCCATTTCCTTTGTCCGTTCTGTCTGTTCGTCCTTGCTCTTCAAGGCACGCGGTCGTATCACCATCCCGTTTTCGCCAATAATATGCCCAACTGTTATGGCATCACTATACTGAAATCCATCTCCTCTATGTGCATACGAATCCGTTGCCCAAAAGATATTCCGTCCTGTCGTATGGTCTTTGAGTAACGTTTCCAGTACTTCCGGATAAAGATTAAAAATCTCTGTTTCGTTTATATCAACATTTATTCTATCCATACCGTCAACGATTATTTTTCCATACCAATGTCCTAAATCGGCTTTGCAACTCACTCAATCGTTCCATAATCTCATCGAAAGAAGGTGCATTGGCATAGA
>OLGJ01000832.1_pt1 | contig 16322 bp, 14 predicted proteins | sample 1605431 | NCBI WGS metagenome assembly OLGJ01 (sample SAMEA3888920, study PRJEB22519) | human gut metagenome | biome: human gut; feature: human-associated habitat; material: faeces | place: Denmark | collected 2009
GGCGAGCAGGTCGCGGGCAACGAAGATCTCGTCCGCCGCATGAAAGACGAAGGCCATCAGGTCGGCGGCCACAGCTACACGCACATCCGTCTTGACAGCGCTGACGCCGCTGCACTCGCGGAAATCCAGAAAACGGACGAGACGCTGCGCGCCATCCTCGGCGACGGTGACTACTGGCTGCGCCCGCCCTGGGGCTTTGCAAGCGACGCACTCAAAAGCGCCGTCTCCGTCCCGCTCATCTACTGGACGATCGACACGATGGATTGGAGCGTGCGCAACAGGGACCTCGTCGCGCACCACATCATCGAAAACGCCAAAAGCGGCGACATCGTTCTCCTGCACGACCCATATGACACGAGTGTCGAGGCCGCACTTCAGACCATCGACGTTCTTAGTGAGCAGGGCTACGAGTTCGTTACGCTCGAAGAGCTGTTTTCCAACGCCGGCGTCACGCCGCAGGCCGGACACTTCTATCTGCGCGCGGATGAAGAAGTCCCGTGGTGAGGTCTCGACAAAATTTTTGAAAAAATTTCAAATTAGGACTTGCATTTTCCGGACCGGTGTGCTATTCTATCTAAGCTGACATTGAGCAGTACACATCATCCGGGTGTGGCGCAGTTGGTAGCGCGCTTGACTGGGGGTCAAGAGGCCGTGAGTTCAAGTCTCGCCACTCGGACCAGCTAAAAGCCTTGAAATCGTATGATTTCAAGGCTTTTTTGCAACTTTTGAGAGCGAAATGCACAGTGCGAAAATGCGTGAAAACTCCAAAAGCGCACAAAAAAGCGCACAACTGCCTTGAAAAAGTTGCTGCGGCTGCTTTTGCATGATATACTTAAAATATCAGTGAATTTAAAAACAGTATTCAAGGGGGCTGCCAGCGATGAAGAAAAAACTTTTTTGCATTTTCGGTTTGATCCTGATCGTCTCGGCTATCGCCTATTTTTGCCACGATCACAGCGTACTTCCGCTCGACGCCGAAAACGCAAACTATATCAGTTTTAAAATTTACCCTCAAAATGAGCCGAATTATATGGTGACAAACGATGACCGACTGAAAGAGATCGTGCGTGCTATCAATGAACTGGATGTGCAGGAAACAACGGATCAAGTAGACAGGATGTCGGATAGCTTTTACTATTTTTGGATTCAAATATCGGACAAAGATATCCCTGTTGAACTGGATGAAGATACCATTTCGATCAATAATGAACGCTATCAGGCGGACACATCGGATTTACGCGAGCTTTTGGATAAGACGTATCGTGATGTGATGAGCGGTGTTATCGATTGATGAAGATAATATCCGCGTTTAAAGGAAAAATTGCTTGGACTTCGATTTGTAGATAGCAAAGGAGCGGGGCGCAGCTCCGCTCCTTTTTTCTGTTTTCACCCCTCCAGCGGCTTGATCTCCTTATGCTCCACGCGAGGCAGCTTGCAGGCATCGGCAGGATTGAAGCGCAGATAACCGATTGCCACCGCCTGCTGCAGCGCCTTGTGCAACACACCATGCGCAGCAGAGTTCCGCTATCCTCCACATTCCCGTCATCATCCCTTGTGCTATACTCCCGATAGGAGAGTATAGAAGTGCGCCCTTTAGTTCCTAAAGAGATTTCCCTTAATACTTTTTCATCAACTTATTAAAAATGATAATTCCTGTGATAATTTGAAACAATAAATATCCGCTGAGATAGAGTATGATCATGCGAGCATTGTCGATAACTTCCAATGCTCCGAGAATACTGAAAACCAAAATAGAGAAACAAATAACCACCAGTCCTATGCCGTAAGCATATCTTCCGGCTCTATCTCTAATTTTTGTTTTCAACTCGTCATGTTGCTCAATTCGGTCGTTCTCCAAACGTTCTTCGTATTGCTCTTTATTCTTGGGGGAACTCCAATAAAAATATTTGCATATCATCATAATTCCAGGGAAGATACCTGCGCCAGCAAAGCCCCATAAAATGCCCTCTAACTTTGTTTCAATCAATAGCGCAACAATCAAACAAACCACACCGAAAAGCACATATAGTATCCCGGTTATCAAATTACTCTTTTTCATTTTCTGCACCTCTTTCATAGATAAAGATTTCTTCAATTCGTTTGCCAAAAAAGTCTGAAATTGCAAAAGCTAATTCCAATGATGGATTATACTTTCCTGTTTCGATTGAACTAATGGTTTGTCTTGAAACACGAAGCATTTTTGCAAAATCATCTTGATTTAATCCTCGCTCCTTTCGTAACTGCTCAACTTTATTCTTCAAAAAAACGCCTCCTTGCATGACAAGTTTCCTTTACAAACTTACTATAGCATGACGCGCCCATCTTGTCAAGTTTCCTTTACAATATTTACTTCTTAATCATGGGAAAATTACAATTTATTCATACAGTAAGAGCGCCCAAACATTTTTCGTCCGGGCGCTCTCAGTATCAGTCATGGATCATCCGCTTTGGCAATATCTGTCGAAAAATTCACCGATGCCTCGCCGAAGTCTGATTTTTCCGTGAGCGGGCAAAAAAAGCGCCCGCCAAATGACGGGCGCTTCCCCTTTGTTCACTTCAGGTATTTTGCGACTTCCTGCTCAAGCTCCTGCCACACGGAATATTTCGCGCCGTTTTCATCGAAGAAAGCCTTCAAATCGTGGTTCAGCGCGCTCATTTCGTCGACCGCGTTCATCGCATGGTCGGACGCGCAGATCTTTCCGAGGCTCGTGGCGGACATGAGCTTAAAAAAGCGCAGACAGGTCTTGTGGTACGCCGCGCCTTCAAACTCCACGTTGTCCTTCGGCAAAATTTCATGTCCCGCGTTTTTGATCGCGCGGTAGCCCTCGATATTAGCGTCGATCAGTCGGCTTAAATAGGCCGTGTTGCCCTTGAGCTTTTTGAGGTCGACGGACGCCACATACTCCCGCTCCCGATGGCCTGCCGAGGCCGCAAAGGCAAACATCACGTTTTTCTCCGGCAGCGAAGCGCTCAGCGCACTTGCGCGCATGTCGTTTCCCACAAAGACGATATTCTTTGTCGGATTCGTCCGCAGGGTATCGAGGATCGCGTCGAACTGTGTATAGCGCAGGACGATGAAGATCACGTCGTACTTGTCCTCCGCTTTCAGCTCCGCCGTGACCGGAATGCGGCTGACCGACATGCGGGGCGAAAACTTATCCTTGATCCGAAGGCCGTTTTTTGGGATGCTCTCGCCCCATGCTCCCCGCGCCAGCAGCGTGACGTCCTTTCCCGCGCGGAAGAAATTCCGCGCCAGATTGCAGCCGAGCACGCCCGCGCCGAATACTAAAATTTTCATAGCCAAGTCTCCTCTTATCCTAAAAATACCTGTTTCCTTCGTTCTGCCTCGTCTCGCTATGCTCTCGTTCCGATTTTCTTTCGTTTTACGTCAGTTAGTCATCTCTAACCGAAACATAGTAACTGACAGTGCAAAAGTCAAGATGTCTTTTTACCGCTCTCCGGTACTTCCTTGCCCTTTTTCATCTTCTCCTTCACTCGATCAACAAATCCCCGCTTCAAAAGGGGCTGCGCATTGTTCATCTGTACTGTCCTGCTTTTGTCACTTTGCCAGATTTGTTCAAAAAATATCTGCTTTTGCAAATTTAATCTTGCTTCTTCCGGATATTTTCATATAATGTTGACGATTGAACAGGAGGTACCACCATGTATGTTACCTACAGCAACCTTTTTAAGCTCCTCATCGACAAGGGCTTAAATAAAACGGAATTTGCGCGCGAGGTCGGCATCAGCTCCAACACGCTCGCCAAGCTCTCGAAAAATGAGCTCGTCTCGCTCGAGGTGCTTGTGCGCATCTGCCGCCAGCTCGACTGTTCGCTCGGCGACGTGGTGCAGCTCGCCCCGCCCGAGCCGCCGATCAAAAGCGGCCTTGAGCGCATGAAGAAGCGAAGACCCACCCACGAGAAAGGAGGCAATGCGTACCGCCATGAGTAACGAAACCAAGAAGACCGGCTCCAGCTTTATGGAAAAGCTGTCGACGGTCATCGTCGACAAGCGAAATCTCATCTTTCTGCTCACGATCATTCTGCTCGTATTCTCCGCCTTTTCCCGCAACTGGGTCGAGGTCGAGAGCGACCTGACGTACTACCTGCCGTCTGATTCCGAGACGAAGCAGGCGCTCGACATCATGGACGAGCAGTTCACGACCTATGGCACGGCCGAGGTCATGGTGGCCAACATCACACCAGAGCAGGCCGCCGCGCTCGAGCCCAAGATCAAGGAGATCAAGGGCGTGCAGAGCGTGGACTACGACGAGACCACCGCACATTATAATAACCTCTCCGCCCTCTATTCCATCACCTTTGCCTACAGTGAGGATGACGAGGCCTGCCTCGACTCGCTCGAAGCCGTGAAGGAATACCTGTCCGACTACGATCTATATGTCGACACGGACCTTGGCAACACGCAGCAGGAGACCATCGACCACGAGATCAGCGTCATCATGGTGTATGTCGCCATCGTCATCGTGCTCGTGCTGCTCTTCACGTCCGAGACCTATGGCGAGGTGCCGGTGCTCATTCTGACGTTCGTGGTCGCACTTGTGCTGAATCAGGGCACGAACTTCCTGATGGGCAAAATCTCGTTCATTTCAAACTCGGTCACAAGCATCTTGCAGTTGGCGCTGTCCATCGACTACGCCATCATCTTCTGCAACCGATTTAAAGAGGAGCACCGGCTGCTGCCGCTGCGTGAGGCCATCATCGTCTCGCTGAGCAAGTCGATCCCCGAGATCGGTGCGAGCAGCCTCACGACCATCGGCGGCCTTGTCGCGATGCTCTTCATGCGGTTCAAGCTCGGTCCCGATATGGCGCTTTGCCTCATCAAGTCGATTTTGTTCGCGCTGCTCGCGGCGTTCATCGTGATGCCAGGCCTTCTGATGCTTTTCGGCCCGCTGATCGACCGCACGCAGCACCGCAGCTTCGTGCCGAAGATCCCGTTCGTCGGCAAGCTCGACTATGCCACGCGCTACATCATCCCCATCGTCTTCGTGGTGCTGGCCGTCATCGTGGGCATGTTCCAGGGCGGCGTGCAGGCGCTTAGCCGCTCCCACTTTGCAAAGATCATCCCGCCGGAAAAGTCGGGCGAATACTTTGGCCTCTTCGACATCTGCGGCAAGGGCGCGTCCTTCCTTGGCACCATGATCGTCAGTGTGGGAAGCCAGCTCACCGGCAGCGCCAATGTGGGTGTCGGCTCCCTCATCGTGCTGTTTATCGTGGGATTCGTGTTGTTCAGGGTGTCGTGCAAAAAAGAAGTCGTTCCTGAATGAGATAACGTAACATCTGCTGCGCAGCAGCAAATTGGAGAAGCACAAAAATGCGTTTAGCGAAGCGGCTGGCATTTTTGTGCTTCGACTTCTTCTTTGGGGTCTGAAAGGAGTCGCTGGCGCTTTTCTGATTCTCTTTAGGCGACAAAAGAGAATGAACCTCGCCGTTAGTTGCGCCTTACAAAAATACATAGTAAAATAAGCTCAAATCAAAAAATATAAAGGAGCAAGACCATGAAACAATATCCCGGCTACACCCTCGTCAAGCGCGAGGACTGCCCCGAACAGCACGGAACGCTGACCGTGCTGATCCATGACGTCAGCGGGGCGGCTGTCCTGCTGGTGGAAAACGACGACGACAACAAGGCCTTCGGCATCGGCTTCGGCACCTTTCCCTCCGACGATACCGGCGTGTTCCACATCCTCGAGCACTCGGTGCTGGCAGGCAGCGAGAAGTACCCGGTGAAGTCGCCGTTTTTGCAGCTGCTCAAGAGCAGCATGGCGTCCTTCCTGAACGCCATGACCTTCCCGGACAAGACGGTGTATCCCTTCGCTACCCCCAACGAGACGGACTTCAAGAACCTGATGGACGTCTATCTCAACGCGGTGTTCTGCCCGCTGGCCATGGTGGACAAGGGCGTGTTCGAGCAGGAGGGCTGGCACCGGGACGAAGACGGCACGGTGAGCGGCGTCGTCTACAACGAGATGCAGGGGGCGCTGGCGACGCCGGACGCACAGCTGCAGAACGCTCTGAGCCGGGCAATGTTCCCGGATACGGCTTACGGCTTTGTCTCCGGCGGCGACCCGGCGTCCATTCCGGCGCTGACCTATGAGAAGTATGTGCGGGTCTACCGCCGCCACTACAGCGCCGACAACTGCTGCATCACCCTCTACGGCAAGATGGACATGGCCGAGAAGCTGGCCTTCCTCGACAAGCAGTACCTGAGCCGTATGCCCAAGAGCGCCAGCCGCCCCCGCCTGACGGTGCAGGACGAGCAGGTCGGTGCGAAGCGGAATATCCCGTACTATACCGAGAAGCTGGAGCCGGACGAGGCTCAGTGTGCGCTGGCGTGGTACACCGGTGCGTTCAGCGACCGGGAGCGCCAGCTGGGCGTGGAGATCCTGCTGGACGCCCTGCTGGGGACGAACCAGGCGCCTCTGAAAGCCGCTCTGCTGGAAGAAAAACTGGGCGCGGACATCGACGTGGGCTTCGATGACAGCACGCTGCAGCCGACCTTGGAGCTTGTGCTCCGGGGCGCGACGGAAGAGTCGGCGGGCAAGTTTGCCGCTGCAGTGCGCAAAGCCGTGGACGGCATCCTCGAGAAGGGCATCCCCGAGGAGCTGCTGATGGCAAGCCTCAACTCCACCGAGTTCGCTTCCCTTGAGCGGCCGGGCAGCATCCCGGACGGCGTGCTGGACGCCATTAATGCATCTACCGGATGGCTCCACACCGGCGACCCGGCCCTGCTGCTCCACACGAACGCTCTGTTCGCTTCCCTGCGGGAGAAGCTGGAACAGGGCTGGTTCAATGAGCTGCTGCGGGAGTTGTTCGCGCCTGCGCCGGTGGAGATCATCCAGGTGCCGACCCTGCCCAAGAAAGAGGAAGAGGCACAGGCTGCCCGTGTGGACGGCAAGCTGGTGCTGGAGCACCCGCTGACCGTGGCCGATCTTGGCAGCGGGGAAAAGAGCGCCGCGGGCGGGGAAGAGCAGCTGGCCGGAGCTACCCTGCTGCACCACCCCTCGGCGGGCAGCACCTACCTGAATTTCTACTACGACCTGGGCAGCCTGACGCCGGAAGAAATGCAGTATCTCGATCTGCTGACCGACGTGCTGGACGAGCTGGACCTGGAGAGCGAGCAGATGGACTCCATCTACGACTCTCTGGAGCAGTTGGGCATCGAGGTAGGCAGCGAGGATTTCCTGGCCGACCTGCCCGATGAGGATGGCGAGCCCGCTATGGATGAGATCGCCGAGATCGAGGAGGAGGAGCTGGTCGACCCCAACACGCTGGTGGACAGCTTCAACATTGACGATCCCGTGCGTATGTACCTGAAGGAGATCGGCAAGGTGCCCCTGCTGACCGCCGATCAGGAGGTGGAGCTGGCCACCGTTATGTCCGCCGGCCGCGAGGCCGAGGCGCGTGTGGCGCAGGCCGAGGCGGACGGCGAGACCATCCCTGAGGCGGAGATGGCCGAGCTGAAAAAGCAGATCAAGGCCGGCGAGAAGGCCAAGCAGCAGTTGGCCGAGGCCAATCTGCGTCTGGTGGTGTCCATCGCCAAGCGCTATGTGGGCCGCGGTATGCTGTTCCTGGACCTGATCCAGGAGGGCAATCTGGGCCTGATCAAGGCCGTGGAGAAGTTCGACTACACCAAGGGCTATAAGTTCTCCACCTACGCTACCTGGTGGATCCGTCAGGCCATCACCCGCGCCATCGCCGATCAGGCGCGTACCATCCGTATCCCCGTCCACATGGTGGAGACCATCAACAAGGTCATCCGTGTGTCCCGCCAGCTGCTGCAGGAGTTGGGCCACGACCCCAGCCCCGAGGAGATCAGCGCCGAGATGAATATGCCCGTGGACAAGGTCCGCGAGATATTGAAGATCGCCCAGGAGCCCGTGTCGTTGGAGACGCCCATCGGCGAGGAGGAGGACAGCCATCTGGGCGACTTCATCCCCGACGAGGCCGCATCCGAGCCCAGTGAGGCCGCCAGCTTTACCCTGCTGAAGGAGCAGCTGGTGGACGTGCTGGGTACCCTGACGCCCCGGGAGGAGAAGGTGCTGAAGCTGCGCTTCGGTATCGAGGACGGCCGTACCCGCACGCTGGAAGAGGTAGGCAAGGAGTTCAACGTCACCCGTGAGCGTATCCGCCAGATCGAGGCCAAGGCCCTGCGTAAGCTGCGGCACCCCTCCCGCAGCAAGAAGCTCAAGGACTTCCTGAACTGAGGCGGACCATGAAGCGGGTAGTTCTGGCGCTGCTGGCGGTGCTGCTGCTGGCGCCGTCCCTGGCCTGGGGCGACGACAGCCGGCACTATGAATTCCGCCTTGCCGCCAACGGAGAGGCGACGTACCATGCCGCCGCCGGCGATACCGTAACGGTATCGCTTACCCTGTGCCGGACCACCGGCACAGGGCCGATGTTCGCCATGCAGGACGAGATATGCTTCGATCCTGCCTTCTTCGCCTATCAGCCTGATGGCACCCTGCTCCGCGAGGGCGTCAAGACGACGCTGGTCACGCTGCGTGATGGCCGTCAGGCGGTCTACATGAATTACGTAGACTTTGGCGGCGGCGCGGACTGGGCGGATGAGACGGTCGTCGTCTCCTTTCAGCTGAAGGCCCTGGCCGACGGCGGGGCGTCCGCCATAACCGGCAGCCATTACCTGGTGTCCACCGAGGACGGCATGGGCCGCTATGCCGCCGCTGCCCGGGACGTCACGGTGGTGGTGTCGGAGCAGTGCCGCGTGACCTTCCAAAGTAACGGCGGCAGCGGCGTAGCGCCGGCGGAGGTGCTCCGTGGAACGCCCCTGGCGCCGCCGCAGGCGCCCACCCGCTCGGGCTATCGCTTCACCGGCTGGTACAGTGACTACGACCTGACCCGCCCCTGGGATTTCAATGCGCCGGTCACGGCGGATATGACGCTGTATGCCGCCTGGCAGCCTCTGCCGGCCGCCGCGCCCTCCGCCGGTCCGTGGGCATGGCTTATTGTTGGTGCTTCCATTTCGGCACTGACCGTTTTAGCCCTCCGCCGACGCCGCCGCAGTTAGATCGCAAAAAGGCAAAACAAAACCGCCCGGACGGGCGGTTTTATTTTGCCCTGCGCGGGTCAGGGCCGTTCACCGACAGCGCACCCCGGCGCGCCGCCTGCAAAACAGGCGAAAAATTCGGCGTTTCAGGGGGAAGCCGTTGCAATACGGCATTAAGATGCTATAATAAAGCTGGTATGATAGGAACGGAGGTCTCAGCCATGATCGAGAAGGAAGCCTTTATCGCGGCACTGCTGCCGATCTGCGACACCGTATGTGAATATGACAGGACCCGGGGAAAGCTGCGGGTCCGGAAAACCAGTCTGGCCAGTGGGCTGGAGGACAAATGGTACACCGTAGAGGAGCTGCGGGACATCTTCCGGGACAACGGCGGTGTGTTGGCGGAGAAAAGCGTGTGGATGCGCTATCTCAGCAGCGAAAACCTGCGGAGCTTTTTCTACGAAAAGGAGCGAAACGAGAGCTTTCGCCTGCGGTTCCGGCAGGGCGGCGTAGGCTGGCGGCAGTATGACATCCGCATCGACCGGATCAACGACTATGTGCTGGTCATCTCCGGACGGGATACACAGGAGCAGGAGATAGACGCGCTGACCGGCGCGCTGAGCCGCAACCATTACCAGCGGGAGATGAGCAATGAGGTATACCGCGGCGGTGTAGCGCTCATCGATATGGACGATCTGAAGCTGTATAACGACATGAATGGCCATCAGGTGGGCGACAACGCGCTGCGGGCGCTGGCGGATACCATCTATGAGGTAGTGGGCCGCAGCGGCTCACTGGTGCGCTACGGCGGCGACGAGTTTTTGCTGCTGTTGCCGGGCGTGGAGCAGGCGGCCTTTGCCACCGTGCTGGGAGACATTCAGCGGCGGCTGCGGACAGTGAGCATACCGGGCTGCGAGGGCGGCCAGCATATCACCATCAGCGTGGGCTGCGTCATGGCGCAGCAGGAGACGATCGCCCAGGCGGTGCAGCGGGCGGACCGGCTGATGTACCGGGCCAAGCGGAGAAAGGACGCCGTGGTCACCGAGGATACTCCCGTGGAGGGGGAGGAGATCAAGCCGCATATTCTTGTGGTGGACGATGCGGCTATGAACCGCGCGATACTGCGGGAGATGCTGGCGGAGGATTTCAACGTGCTGGAGGCGAAGGACGGCCGGGAGTGCATGGCGCAGCTGGAGACCTACGGCGCGGATATCTCACTGGTGCTGCTGGACATGATCATGCCGGAGATGGACGGCCTGCAGGTGCTGGAGGAGATGAATAATCGGGGGTTTATCGAGGATATCCCGGTCATTATCATCACGGCGGACGGCTCAGAAGAAAAGGTGCGGCAGGCCTATGACATGGGCGTGTCGGACTACATAGAACGGCCCTTTGATATCCGTATCGTGCGGCAGCGGGTGATGAACACCGTGAAGCTGTATGCGCGGCAGCGGCGGCTGGCAGCGGTGATGATGCAGCAGCTGCGGCGGCAGGAGCATATGATGGGCATCGCGGCGGATATCCTGTCGCGGGTGATGGGCTACCGCAACGGCGAGGGCGCGGACCACGGGCGGCACGTGGAGCAGATCACGCAGCGGCTGCTGCAGAGAATGCTGGAACGCACGGATAAATACGGCCTGACCCTGCAGGACTGCCGGCGGGTCGCCGCCGCGGCTATGTTCCACGACATCGGAAAGATGGGCGTGCCGGATGCCCTGCTGCGAAAGCCTGGCCCCCTGACGCCGGAGGAGTTTGACGAGATCAAGAAGCATACCCTGATCGGCGAGGAACTGATGCGGGGCATGAAGGAGATGGAAAGCGAGCCGTTGGTGGAGGCTGCGGCGGAGATCTGCCGCTGGCATCACGAGCGGGTGGACGGCAGCGGCTATCCCGACGGGCTGAAGGGCAACGAGATACCGATGACCGTGCAGGCGGTGGGCCTGGCGGACGCCTATGACGCGCTGGTGAGCCAGCGGGTGTACAAGCCGGCGTATACCCATGCGGAGGCGTTGGCTATGATACGGGGCGGCGAGTGCGGCGCGTTCGATCCGCTGCTGGTGGACTGTCTGGAGGACATACAGAGTGCGTTGTGCCGTGAGGTATACGGCATGAGAGGTAAGGAATGAGTAGGACAAAGAGATTGCTGGCGGTGCTGCTGGCGCTGTGCGGCGCGTTGCTGTGCGGCTGCGGACAGCGGGAGACGGAAACGGAAGAACTGCCGGTGCTGGTCATTGGCAGCGACAACTATGAGCCGTATTTCTATCTGGATGAGAATGGCGCCTATGCGGGTATCGACGTGGAGATCGCCACCGCCGCCTGCGAGAGATTGGGCTGGACGGCGAGCTTCCAAAAAATCAACTGGCAGGAGAAGGACGCCCTACTGGAGCGAGGCGACGTGGACTGCCTCTGGGGCAGCTTCTCCATGAACGGCAGAGAGGACCGCTACCGCTGGGCAGGGCCGTATATGTACAGCCGTCAGGTGGTCATCGTGCAGGCTGACAGCGATATCCGTACACTGGCCGACCTGAATGATAAGCGTATTTCCGTGCAGATATCCACTAAGCCGGAGGAGCTGTTTCTGAAGCATCAGGTGCCCGGCGTGGAGCAGGTGGACAGCGTGTACTGCTTCGCCGACACGGTGGACGTGTTCGCTGCGCTGGACAAAAGCTATGTGGACGCCTGCGCCGGACACGAGACGGCGTACCTCACCTTCATCGCCGGGCGCGCCGGGGAATACCGGGTGCTGGAGCCGGGGCTGCTGCGGGCAGGGCTGGGCGCGGCGTTCTATAAGGACGACGGCAGCGGCAGAGCGGAGGCTCTGAACGAAATGCTGCACGAGCTGGTGGCGGACGGCACCGTGGCCGCCATTCTGGAGAGCTACGGCGTGGACGCACAGGCGGCTTTAGCGGGGTTGATCCATGGGCAATAAGTTTTCCAACAAATATATCTGGGTGCTCATGCTGGTGCTGGGCGTCTTTGTGATGGCGGTCACGGCTCTCATCGGCGGCAACAGCAGCATCCGCAACGCCCAGCAGACCGCCCAGCGGACGCTGCAATATCTGCAAAACCAGTGCATCAGCTACCGCGACATCGTCGCCGCCGACCGGCTAAAGAGCCTCGTGCGGCTGACGGAGCAGGCGCAGGAGGTGGCGGAGCGCGAGGGTATGGTGGGGCAGAACCGCTCCAACGGGGAGCTGGCGCGGTACGCCCAGCGTCAGCGCGTAACCTGCGTGCTGGTGCTGGACAAGGATCTGGAGATCGAGTTCAGCTCCGGTGCGGACATGGACTGGAGCGATTACTACACCAATGAGGCGATCCGCTCCATCATGGACTACCCGGAGAAGATCTTCGCCCGCCGCCTGACCCGTGACGGCGCGGTATACGACATAGCAGCCGTGGCGCGCGTCGAAAATCCCGGCGTCGTCTTCTGCGTCCGCCTCCAGTCGAACACGATCATCGCCTCCTACCGTGCGTCCATCGAGAGCCTGCTGGCGGGCTACGAGACGCTGCTCAATGACAAGGTCTACACCTACATCACCGACGGCGAGCGCGTGGTGGGCAGCAGCGCGGCGGAGCAGTGGAACCTGCCGGTGGACAGCGTGCCGCTGATCACGGCGCTGGAGCAGGCGGACAGCGGCAGCCGTTTGGCGAAGTTAGACTGTGGCGGTACGTTTTTCGGTATGCGTGGGATGTACCAGAAGTACAGCCTGTATGTGTTCCTGCCGGCAGACTTTGTGTTCGCGCAGACAAAAAATATGCTGATCTCCGCCTTCGGCGTGTACGCGATGGCGGCGGTGGTGGTGGCACTGCTGTTGGTCAGGCTCGGCCAGGACCGCAAACGGCGGGAGCTGGCGTACCAGAAGCAGTTGGAAAAGGAAGTAGAGCGTGCCACAGCGGCGGACCAGGCCAAGACGCACTTCCTTCGCAGCATGAGCCACGACATACGCACACCCATCAACATCATCATGGGTATGCTGGAGATCATCGGGCGGAACCCGGAGGATGTGACGCTGGTGCAGTCCTGCCGGGAGAAGGCGCAGACCGCGGCACGCTATTTGCTGGCGTTGGTAAACGACGTGCTGACGCTGAATCGCCCGAAGCAGGAGGCGCTGGGAAAGACCCCCTATTGTTTGACAAGCGAGCTGCACGAGCTGCTGGATATTTCGCGCGCCCAGGCGGAGAGCACAGGCGTTGCACTGATGGTGATGGACCTGACGCTGGAGCATGAACGATTCACAGGCGACCCGCTGTATCTGCGGCAGATTTGCCAGAACATCATCGGCAACGCCATCAAATACAATCACCCCGGCGGATGGGTGCGCTGCAGCTTCCGCGAGTCCCGTGATGCGGACGGCGTGTGCCGGCTGGAATTTATATGCGAGGACAACGGCGCAGGTATGAGCGAGACGTTCCAGCGCCATATGTTCGAGGCGTTTGCCCAGGAAAGCAGCGATAGGGGCAGCCTTTCCGGCGGCGTGGGCCTGGGTTTGGCCGTGGTGAAAAAGCTGGTGGACGAAAGAGGCGGTACCATTCAGGTGGACAGTGCACGCGGACAGGGAACGCGCTTCCGCGTGGTGCTGCCCATGATGCCCAGTGAGACCGAACCGGAAGCCGCGCTTCCCGACGCGGCGGCCTCCATCGCCGGACGGCGCTTGCTGGTGGCGGAGGACAACGAACTGAACCGGGAGATCGCGGTCTACCTGCTGCAGGAGGCCGGCGCCGTGGTGGACCAGGCCGCCGACGGCAAGGAGGCGGTGGAGATGTTTGCCGCGTCGGCGCCCGGTACCTACGACGCGGTGCTGATGGACGTGATGATGCCGGAGCTGGACGGCCTTTCCGCCACCCGCGCCATCCGCGGGATGGACAGGCCGGACGCCCGCCTGCCGATCATCGCCATGACCGCCACCCTGTTTGACGAGGACGTAGCGGCCTGCCTGGCAGCGGGCATGGACGCGCATATCCCCAAGCCGTTGGAGGCTGGGCAGATGATAAGAACGATCGCCGAGTGGCTGGAGAGGAAGAAACAATGAATTTAGAGAAGCTTTATCAAGAGATGGGCGGCGACATGGCGGACGCCGTGCGCCGGCTGGGCAGCGCGTCCGCGGTGGAGCGTTTCCTGCGGATGTTCGCCGGAGACGACACCTTCGCCATGCTGCAGGCGGCCATGAGTGCCGGAGACGTCCAACGGGCGTTCCGGGCGGCGCACACGCTGAAGGGCCTGGCAGCCAACCTAGGGCTGGTGCAGCTGGGGCAGGCAGCCTCCGCCCTGACGGAGGCCCTGCGCGGCAGCGATATGCAGCGCGCGTCGGCGCTGTATCCGGAGACGGCCGCGGCATACCGTGAGGCGTGCGCGGCGATCGGAGATTTAGACACGGACGCGTAGAAAACACGGATTTTTGCGAAAAAGACTTGACGAAACGGAACGAAAGTGATACACTACAAATACAATAATGTTCTGTTGGCAAATCGGCTGAAAGGCCGAGACGCAAAGCTACAGTGTCTAAACGGCATTTGACCGCATGATCGACCGGCTGCAAGTGGGATGCGCTTCAAAGGTGCATACATTGCAGCCGGTTTTTTATTTGCCCTGCCCGGCAGGGCCCATATTGCAGTACGGGTCGCGGAGGTTTAACCCCTACCTCGGCGGCATCGAAACCCCCATCTGTCACATGGCAGATGGGGGTTTCGGCATTGCGGAAGCGGTGCTCACGGCAAAAAAACACCCCCGGCACTGCCGGGGGTGTTCGCTTATGCCTTGCGGCCGTAGAGCGCGGTCATGCGGTCGATCCTGACAGAGAGCGCATCGCTCAGCTCGCCGGGCAGCAGCCGCCAGGTCCAGTTGCCGCCCTGGGTGCCGGGGATGTTCATGCGGTTTCCCTCGCCCAGGCCCAGATAGTCCTGCATCTGCGCCACGAACAGCTCCGCCACGCTGGACATACCGCCGCGGATAATACCCCAGTGGAAGCCCTCCTGCTCTGTCAGCGCCAGGTATTCCACCGCGTGGGCCACATCCTCCGGCGCGGCCTCCTGCCGCCACAGTGCCAGGGGGCTGTTGTCGTGGGTGCCGGTATAGCAGATGCAGTGCGGCGTATAGGCGTGGGGCAGATACCCGCTGGAATCCCGGGAGTCAAAGGCGAATTCCAGCACCTTCATACCGGGCCAGCCGGACTCGCGGAGCAGCTGCGCCACCTCCGGGGTGGGGTAGCCCAGATCCTCGGCGATGAACTCCAGCTGCGGGAACCAGCCGTTGAGCCGTTCGATCAGGTCCATGCCGGGACCGGCGATCCAGCGGCCGTTTTTGGCGGTGGGCTGACCGTAGGGCACGGCCCAGTAGTTGGCAAAGCCGCGGAAGTGGTCGATGCGGATCACATCATACAGCTTGCCGGCGCCGTCGATCCGGCGGATCCACCAGCCGAAGCCGTCGTCACGCATGGCGTCCCAGTCGTAGAGGGGGTTGCCCCACAGCTGGCCGTCGGCGGTAAAGTAATCCGGCGGGACGCCGGCCACAGCCTTGGGCACCAGATCATCGTCCAGCTGGAAGAACTGCGGCTCAGCCCAGACGTCGGCGGAGTCCATGGCCACGTAGATGGGCAGATCGCCGATGATGCGGATGCCCTGCTGGTGGACGTAGTCGCGCAGAGCGGTCCACTGCCTGAAAAACAGAAATTGCAGATAGGTGAAGAACTGCACATCCTCCCGCAGAAGTGTGCGGTACTTGTCCAGCACGGCCTCGTTCTTACGCAGGCGAAGGTCGTCGTCGGGCCACTCCGTCCAGGACTTCATGCCGAAATGGCGTTTGCAGGCCATGTACAGGGCGTAGTCCGGCAGCCACCGCGCATTGTCCTGCGCAAAGGCCGCTATGGCCTCCGCGTCCCGCTCCCAGCCCCGTTTGTAGGCCTTGTGCAGCAGGGTAAAGCGGCTCTCGTAGATCTTTCCGTAGTCCACATGGCGCGGGTCGCTGCCCCAGTCGGGGGCGGCGCACTCGGCGTCCGTCAGCAGTCCGTCAGCCGCCAGCATATCCGGGTCGATAAAATAGGGGTTGCCGGCGTAGGCGGAAAAGCTCTGGTAGGGGGAGTCGCCATAGCTGGTGGGGCCCAGGGGGAGCATTTGCCAGTAGGACTGGCCGGCGTCTTTCAGGAAATCGGCGAAATCATAGGCCGCCTTGCCCAGGGTACCGATGCCATAGGGGGAGGGCAGGGAGGATACCGCCATTAAAATACCGCTGCTTCGTTTCATAACTCAACTTCTCTCTTGGATAGGATTTGACTTTCAGCCGGACGGTCCCGGCCAAAATATAC
>OLGJ01000858.1_pt1 | contig 15948 bp, 13 predicted proteins | sample 1605431 | NCBI WGS metagenome assembly OLGJ01 (sample SAMEA3888920, study PRJEB22519) | human gut metagenome | biome: human gut; feature: human-associated habitat; material: faeces | place: Denmark | collected 2009
AGAAAAGCAAAGCAATATGAAAAGGATAGGAAATTTATACGGAAAAATCATTTCACTTGACAACCTGCGGCTCGCTGATGAAAAGGCACGTAAAGGTAAGACACAGACATACGGTGTCAGGGTTCACGACAAAAACCGTGAAGCAAATCTTCTTGCCTTGCATGAAGCCTTATTGACAAAAACATTCAAGACTTCGCCCTATGAGATTTTCACAATCTATGAGCCGAAAGAACGTCTTATTTTCCGTCTCCCTTACTATCCTGACAGAATAGTACATCATGCGATAATGAATGTTCTTGAACCGATTTGGGTCAGGACATTCACGCATAACACTTTTTCATGCGTCAAAGGGCGTGGCATTGAGGGATGCGCCCGATACGTTGATAAAATCATCAGGAAATACAAGGGTAAGCCCCTGTTTTGTCTCAAAATAGACATAACAAAATACTACCCGTCAATAAACCATGACGTGCTGAAACAGATTGTCAGAAAGAAAATAAAGGACAAAGACCTGTTGTGGCTCATCGATGAGATTATAGACAGCGCAGACGGTGTGCCTATCGGTAACTACCTGTCTCAGTATTTGGCTAACCTGTTTCTCTGTTACTTCATGCACCGTGTCAATGAGGTCTTGAAGATTGACGCAGCCGAATATGCTGATGACATAGCGTTTTTCGGGTCATCAAAAGAGGAACTCCGAGAAGCGTTCAAAGAGATAAGAAGAATACTTGAAGAAGAACTGAAACTGAAAGTCAAGAGAAACTATCAGATATTTCCTATTGCCGTGAACCGTTATGACAAGAGCGGTCGTGCGCTTGATTATGTCGGGTATCAGTTCTTCCGTGAACAGAAACTTATCAGAAAAAGCATAAAGAAAAATTTCTGCCATGCCGTTTCACGGTTAAACCGCCGACAGCCCCCGCTGGACGCAAAGGCTTACAAACAGGCGGTCGCCCCGTGGCTCGGTTGGGCGAAACATAGCAATTCAAAACACTTATTAAAAACAATCATTAAACCGTGTTATTATGGTAGCATTTTATGACAATCAGCCGACCAAATTGGAGGCTGTCGGAAACGGAAGTTACGTTTACCGCTTTAACATTGAAAAAGTCGAGAACCCCACCGTGCCTGAAACAGAGGACAGCGATGCAGCCGCTTTGTCTGAAACTCCTGTTCAGGAACAATGGCGTTGCGAAGAAGTGACCGTTTGGGCTCCGCTGTCATCAAACAAGATAACTGAAAAGGTTATCACGGAGAAATGGGACAACAACCAAGAACAGAAACTTGTCAATGAGTTCAACGCAGCTAACCTCGGCATGATTGGCGGGGCGAAGTCAAGTGAAGAAGCAAAAACAAGAATTGACGCTTACAAGGCTTATTTGTCCGAGCGTGCCGCTCTGAAAGCACAGGTGGATGCAGACTGCCTTGAACTTGGCATTCTGTAAGGTTCAAAGAACGCTTCCCGTCTCACCGTTCAGGCTTGAATGGCGGCGGGAAGTATTTTTGTATCAGAAAAGGGCTTTTTTAGCCCCATATTTCAGCCTAAATGTGATTACAATATAAACATACCATTCTGAAAAGATAGTTGAAATACGGGGAAATTCGCAAAAAATAACTCAAAGTTTAATGATATGATAATATACAACAATCTCGGTTACAGAGTTCTTGACGTTGAGGTGGACGATAACAGCTATCGAAACAGGGCAATCATGGGCGACCACACCCTGACTTTGTACTATTCGCTGCCTGAACACGTTGAAATCCCTGTTGGCTCTTATTGTGAGTTTCAAGGGGAAAAATTCACGCTTGAACGCCCTGAGAATTTCAAAATGAAGCACAAGCGGCTGTTTGAATACACGGTAACACTTGAAGCCCCCGAATCAAAGGCGAAGATTTGGAAGTTCCGAAACCCTGTTGACGGGCGTTTGAAATTCCCCTTGACCGCAAAACCGAAAGAACATCTTCAAATGTTCGTTGGCAACATGAACCGCCGTGATACGGGCTGGACGGTCGGCGATTGTGTTGACGGGGTTGAGACACTTATCGCATACGACCATGACTTCTGCATCGCTGCACTCCAAAAAATGGCTTCTGAGTTTAACACAGAATATGAGTTTGACGGGAAACGTGTATCACTCAGAAAGGTTGAATATAACAAAAGCGCACCGCTCCCTCTCTCATACGGGCGTGGCAACGGCTTCAAGTCAGGTGTCGGGCGTTCAAATACAGGAGACACGCTACCGATTGAAATACTCTTTGTTCAAGGGGGAACGGACAATATAGACCCGTCAAAATACGGTTCTTCTGAACTGAAATTGCCGAAGAACCAAACCCTTGCCTATGACGGAGAACATTTTGAAAACGAAGCGGGCTTTGTCAAAGCTAACGCTCGAAATTACATCGTTGATGAAGCGGGGCTTTCAATTCGCCGCTACGACAAACAACTGTCATCGCTTGCGGAAGACAGCCTTGATTGCTCTGAAATTTATCCGAAGCGTGTCGGAACAATCAGCAGCGTTGCTGTTGTTGATGCAGGTAACAACTTCTATGACTTCATTGATACGTCAATACCGTCTTCCTTGAATTATGAAGAATGCCTGATTGAGGGCGAGACGATGACTGTTATCTTTCAATCAGGTATGTTGGCTGGACGGGAGTTTGAAGTCAAGTATTACCATAATGCGGTCAAAGGAAAGGCTGCACGGCGTTTTGAGATTGTTCCAGCAGAGTTGGACGGTCAGACCATGCCAAACGCCACATTCGCCCCCAAAGCGGGCGACAAATACGCCGTATTCAAATGTATGCTGCCCGATGCTTATATCTGTGACAACGATACGAAAACAGGGGCTTCATGGGATATGTTCCGTGCTGCCGTAAAATACCTCTTTGACAATGAAGAATTGAAATTCACGTTCACAGGAGAACTTGACGGAATTTGGGCAAAGAAAGACTGGCTGAACATTGGCGGGCGAATCAAACTCGGCGGTTATATCCTGTTCTCTGATGAACAGTTTCAGAAAGACGGTGTGTTGGTCAGAATAACAGGTATTAAGGACTACATCAACAAGCCGCACAGCCCCGTAATTGAACTTTCAAACACTACGGTAAGCGGAGGTGTGTCTTCAACAATCAATGATTTGAAAAGCGAAAACGTAATTGTGGAGAGTTTGCATCGTGATTCGATTCAGTTCACGAAAAGGAGGTTCAGAGACGCAAAGGAAACCATTTCAATGCTTGAAGATGCGCTTCTTGACAACTTCACAAACTCAATCAACCCAATCGCCGTTCAAACAATGTCTATGCTCGTTGGCGATGAAAGTCTGCAATTCCGCTTTGTCAATTCAAAGACAAACCCCGTTCAGGTAGCGCACAGCATAACCTATGACACAACAGGGAAACAACTCAAAGCGGCGGCGGGTATCATTCAGCACATGACACTGGGCATTTCTTCCATAAGTTCAGCACATAAAGCTGATGAGTATAAGTATTGGAACATGGAAGCCTATACAAGCGCAAGGCTTGAAGACGGAACAAAGAAATACTACCTGTATGCTAAAGTTTCAAGAACCGCACAGACAGGCACATTCATTCTCTCTGAAACGGCAATCAAAATGGAAGCCGCTTCGGGATTTTATCATCTTCTTGTCGGCGTTCTCAATTCTGAGTATGACGGGGAAAGAAGTTTTGTGACCCTGTACGGATATACAGAGGTTCTGCCAGGACGTGTGACGACCGACAGGGTTGTTTCAGGGAACGGGAACAGCTTCTTTGACTTTGTGGCTGACGCTCTAAAACTTGGCGACAAGCTCTCTTATAATGTCAAAGGGGACGGACTTTTGAGGATTAAAGGTACAATCGTTCAAAGTCAGAGTGGCGCAGAAAGTTATATTGGCTGTTTCAGAGGTGCGTACAGTTCTTCATACACATATTACAACGGGGATGAAGTGACATACACCGTGAACGGCTTGACATCAACGTATCGTTACGTCTATGCAACACCCGCAAAAGGTGTTGTTCCAACGAATACGACTTATTGGTCTGTCGTTGCAAAAGGCTCAAAAGGAGACAAGGGCGATGACGGTGCAAAAGGGAACTACACGGAATTGAGATTTGCCAAAAACGGCTCGACAACATCTGCGCCGTCACTGTCAAAGACATCTTTGAACCCGAGCGGCTGGTCAACGACAACGCCGTCTGTGGGTTCTTCCGAGTATTTATGGATGACATCAGCCGTAAAGACGGGGGACGGGAAAACACTTGTCAGCAATTGGACGACACCCGTGAGAATAACCCCGTACAATGGCAAAGACGGGGCAGACGGTTCAAGCCCTGTTATGGTTTATCGTGGCATTTATGACAGCGCAAAATCATATTACGGTAATAAGAATCGTTTAGACTGTGTAAAGAGTGGAAACACATATTACATTGCACGAATTGACGCTGGTACATTTTCAAATATAGTTCCTACCAACACAAGCAAATGGAACTCTTTTGGGGCTTCATTTGAAAGCGTTGCGACAAACCTCTTGCTGGCTGAGGGGGCGAACATCGGAGATTGGTTCATAAAAGGCGGTCGCATTGTTTCAACGCTTGGAACGGGAGACATCATTGAACTTGACGCAAGAAACAACCGAATAAAAATTACGTCTTCAAGGTCAGGCGGTATATACTCACAAGAGAATATCGGTTCTATTATTGAACTTGACGCATTGAGCGGAATTGTTGAAGTCAGAGGAAAAAGTGATTCAAGCTCTGTAAGTTATATGTCCCCGACAGGCATATTTGCAAACAGGGCGGGAACTCAATGTGTGGCGGCTTCATCAGGTATGGATCAGCGGGCAGCAATATGTGCTCTCGGTTATGGCAATCTAAACAAAAGTGAATGGTCGTTGGGGGCTGATGAACGCCTTATACCTGGACTTTACGGCTACGCTTCAAATTCAGGTACAGCCCCGTCATACGGAGCGTATCTTTATAACCTGAAAGTAAAGGGCATAACTTACGGGATAAAATATATCACTTCATCAGGTGTGTATTTGTCAGATTCCGTAAGTCTTGCCGTTGGTTTTACAAACGGTCAAGCAAATGTTTTTCTCCCCGCTTCGACACGTGAGGGACAAACAATAATTATCAGACAGTGGTGGACGGGATTTATGAGAGTTTATCCTCGAAACGGTCAGAAAATTTTTGATGACCACACTGAAAATAGTTACTATGATGTCGGAGAGGGACAGACCCTTATCGCTCATTTCGTCAGAGCTGCGATAAACGGCAATAGTGTTCAAGTTTGGTTAGTTGGGAGATATAAATGGTAAAAAAGTATGGAAGAAAATTTTGTTGAATACGGTTACATGGAAGACGGGGTTTTACATTCCCGCTTCCTTTCAGAGTTTACGGAGAACTGGGTTGATGAAGACGGCGTTGCGCACACCCGAACAATCACAGTTGAAGAACAAATTCAAGGTCTGTCGCAAGAATGGAAACCTGTTGACCGAATTGTGGATGAAAGGCTTTCAAGCGATGACCCTGATTTTGTCATTATCCCTGTTCCTTATGATGCAGGAGACCATATCGAGTATGAATATGTAAAGGAGTTTGATGTTCAGAAAATCAAAACTGAAATTCAGGCTTTGAAAGATGAACTTTCAGCGACTGATTACCGTGTCTTAAAATGTTATGAAGCATCACTGACAAGGCAATCACTTCCGTATAACATTGAAAGCCTTTCAGCCGATAGACAGATGAAACGAGACAGAATTAATGAATTAGAAATGAAATTAGAAAATCAACTTCAAAAGTGATTATATTGTAATCATATTGTAATATCTTTGTGGCTGTGAAACTTAAAAACAAACGTGACATGAAAAAATTTTGGAAATGGCTCAAAGAGAGCAACCGTTGGAAACACGCTGTCGGCGGTATTCTCATTGGTTTGGGGGCTGACAGTAATTACTGCGCTGCCTATGCTGGTATCGGTGTTGCCGCCGCCCTTGAACTGAAAGACAAGATGTGGGGCGGCAAATGGGATTGGATTGACTTCGGTCTGACCGTGGGCGGGGTCTTTGTTGGACGTTTAATCAGGGTTATTCTATGAACACTACAACCGATGCTTTACAAATGGCAAAGGGCATAAGCGATTACGGCATAATGATTATCATTTGTGCTGTTTTCCTTATTCTCGCATCAGGGCTGATGATAGCCTGTTTCCGCTGGTTCAAAACCGTTATTGAAAACATTCTGAACAACTATTCAGAGCAGCTTAAAACACTTCAAGAAACGGCGGCGAAGAATGGGGAAACGATGATTGACATCGCAGAGGGTCTTATTCCTGAAACCCAATTGAGGATAAAGACCATTTCAAGTGCCTTTTTTGATGTGTCAATAGAGAAAGTTTGCCGCCTGATAAAAAGGATAAGGGAAGAGAACCACATTGCCAATGAAGAAGCCACGAAAACAAAGATACGGACGCTTCTTAACAATATGTATGAAGACAGAAACAGCCGATTTGACTGTTTCCGATACAGAGGGAAAAAACTGTCTGAATATTGTAACCCTGAATGGGTTGAATGGGTGGCAAAAGTTGTTGAGGGGGAAATTTACAATGAAGCAGGAGTGAACAACGGCAGGGCTTATACAAATATCAAGGCGGTCTATGATAACATTAAACTTGATTTTTATCACAACTTAAACAACTGAGAAATGAAAATCTTAATCGACAACGGTCACGGGGTTGACACTGCGGGCAAGCGTTCCCCTGACGGCTCTCTGAGAGAGTACAAATACGCAAGAGAAATCGCCCAAAGAATTGTATCAGAATTGGCTAAACAAGGGTTTGACGCTGAACGGATAGTTACAGAAGAAAGCGACATACGCCTGAAAGAACGCTGTCGCCGTGTAAACGCCCTCTGTGATGAACTCGGAACAAATAATGTCATACTTGTTTCCGTTCATTGTAACGCCGCAGGGAACGGTTCTCAATGGATGAATGCCAGAGGGTGGGAAGCGTGGACGAGCGTTGGCGGAACAATAGCCGATAAGCTCGCAACGTGTCTTTATGAGGAAGCCGAAAAAGAGGGCTTCAAGATAAGAAAAGACATGACAGACGGCGACCCTGACAAAGAGGGGAATTTATATATCCTCAAACACACGAAATGCCCCGCTGTTTTAACTGAAAACCTATTTCAGGATAACAAGGAAGACGTGGCGTTTCTTCTGTCTGAACAGGGCAAGGAAAGCATAACCCGTGTTCATGTCAAAGGTATTATCAAATTCTTAAAAACGGCTTAAAATGAAACATCTTCTTCCTCTTTTCTTCTTGACGCTTCTGTTAGGCGGTTGTGCATCGAGCCGCCGCCTTTCAGAAAGCAATCATCAACAAGACAGTGTGCGGGTGGAAATCAGGACACGCACAGAATATGTGAAAGACACCGTTTATCTTGAAATCCCAGCGCAGACAGCAGAGCGGACAACCAACGACAGTACGTCACACCTTGAAAATGATTACGCCGTTTCAGACGCACGAATAAACGGGGACGGAACATTGTTCCATGACTTGAAGACGAAGCCACAGAAAAAGCCCACAGAGGTTGAAAAGCCCGTTGAGAAGAAAGACAGTATCGTTTACCGATATAAAGATAGAACCGTGATTGAAACGGTCGAGGTAGAACGTGAACTGACATGGTGGCAAAAGACACAAATATATGGCTTTTGGTTCTTGATTGTCATGTTCTCAATTCTGTTCAGAAAACAGGTGTTCAATCTGATAAAACGCTTTATCTAACTATTATACAAGAAAATAAATCGGAAATAATTCCGTAGATTGTGGATTATTGACTATCTTTGACCCGACATATTTGAAAAATATAGCGTTTGCTATTGCCGTTGAGGTCAGAAAATCGCCAAAATTCAGAACACTCAAAAAGCAATGGTGGATGCCCGCGTCATATACGTGGGCATTTTCCTTGTTGAGTGTTCGGGCGTTTGGCGATGCCTCTGACCTACGAGGAATGCCCACGTTTTTTATGTGTTCATTTCTGTTCAACGGTGAAAGCCGGTAAGAGTAATAACCGTAATAAAAAACAGAAATATGAAGACTAAAGTTTTATTCAAAGAGTGTTTTAGGAAGTCTGTCATTTTCGCTTCCTTAGTGTTTGCAGTTGTAATTTCAGGTTGTTCAAAAAATGATGATACTATTTCACAGAACATTGATAAAGAGATTGCTGCAATAGTTCAGGTTCTAAATGGCAAATTCGTAGGTTCGCTTTATAGCTCTGTTACCAACACCACAGAAACAGAAGAACTTGTATTTTCTCCCTATTCTGCCCCCAAAGATGTAATGTCAATACTTGACGGAACAATAAAGGCTTATGGAACGGCTATTGTAACCAAATATACCGACGACCATTTACTTGAGATAACAAAGAACTGTTATTATTCGGTCAATGTGGACTATATCGGAGCGCAGCCAACCATATCCTTTTATCCTTATTCTGAAAATGGAGAAATAAATAATAGAGAAGATAAACGCATTATTACAATCTTGTCTAACGATTCTTTCAAGATGAGAGATAAGACATTTACAAAGCAATAAAAACATAAATACAAGCAAAGCCGAATGGCGGCGAATGCGCCCCGATAATTCGACCAATGATAAGTTGCCCCGATGAAAAGTTTGGGCGGCACATACAAGAAATTCGAGAAAAATAACTTCTAATCAAAAAGGCAGGGTGTCTGTGTTTCGCAGATGCCCTGTTTTTGTGTCTTCATCCCCCACCTGTCAGAAATAATGGGAGACTTTATAACACACGTTATCGGCGAGAGAATAAATCCCGAAGAACGGTTTTGCTGAGAGCAACAAAAAACATATCTTTGAGGTCTGAGAACAACAGGCAAACTCCGTCTATTTACAAATCTGTTGCTATTCTGTTGTTCTGTTTTAGAAAAATCAAAAATAATAAATTGGCTTTCAGATAGTTACACTTGATTTTTCAGGTTTTGCTGAGAGAAGAAACTAAGGAGGCTATTTTTAATCGTCTTATCACATTGAATCCAGCCCTAAAAACACTGGTCGAGACTTTCGATTTACAGCTTGTCAATGTGGAGAAAACACCTCTTTCAGCAATGGCTCAACGTTCCTAGAAAGGAATTTTCAAACGATGACTTTCTGATGTCTGATTCACTTCTTTTTCACTGGAGCAAGTTTATGCCGGTGTATTACATTTCCCGGCCACTTGCTCACCTCAAAAGAAGGTGAGACAGCTCCCGATGGTCACAATTATTAATCTCAAAAGCGAATATTATGGACAAGAAAAATACAGTTACAATCCGTCTTACAGACGAACAATTCGGCTGGCTCAGAGCACTCAGCCGACGCAGTAAACGCAGTCAAAGCGAAGTAGTGCGTTCACTCATCGAACACGGTACGGTACGCGAACAGATTACGAGAGAAAATCTTGACATCATCCGAAAACTGATCGGCGAAAGCACAAATCTGAACCAGCTTGCCAGACGAGCCAATGCTTACGGTTTTTATCGTGTGGCCGATGAGTGCAGTACCGCCGTTCAACAGATTTCACAACTCATAAAACAGCTCAAGGATGATCGGTAAAATTGTCAAGGGTACATCGTTTTCCGGGTGCGTAAACTATGTGCTGAAAGAAGATAAATCGCGCCTGCTGAAAGCGGTTGGTGTCTACGGCTCGCCTGAAGAAATAGCGGAACAATTCGAGTTGCAGACTTTACTGAACGACAAGGTCAAGAACAAGGTCGGCCATATATCATTGAGCTTCTCCGCAGAGGACGGGGATCGCATCCGTGATGATGATGGGCTGATGCTAAAGATCGCCCATGACTATATGAAGCTGATGGGAATCGTGAACACGCAATTCATCATCGCCCGGCATACCGACCGTGATCATCCGCATTGTCATATCGTTTACAACCGTGTGGATAATGACGGACGCACCATCAGCGACAAGAACGACCGCTACCGGAATGAAAAGGTCTGCAAGATGCTGACAGCCCGTTACCGTTTGCATTTTGCCGAAGGAAAAGAGCATGTCAATTTCATTCGGTTACGTCATCATGACAAGGTAAAGTATTTTATCTATCATGCCTTGAAACGAGAGGTTCCGAACGCCCGAAGCTGGAGTGAGCTGCGACTGGCCTTACGGAAGTACGGAATTGATACGCAATGGAAGCTAAGTCGCACGACCGGAGAGATGCAAGGTGTCAAGTTCACATGTGACCAACTGACTTTTAGCGGTTCCAAGATTGATCGTCAGTTCAGTTTCCTGAACATCGACCAGGAACTGAGATATAACGCTCTTTCCGCTACCATGAACCAGCGTCAGTCACAGGCAGAAACCATACGCGAGGAACCTCGGCATGAATATCAGCAGGAGAATCATTCCGGTATTAGTCTGGGACTGTTTACTCCCTCTCCTACGGATTATGATACGGAGGAAGCGATACAGGCCAACCGGCTTAAAAAGAAGAAAAAGAAACCGAAACGCAAGCGAGGTTTCAGTCTATAATCAAATTTTTATTAACCATCAAAATTCAAATTATTATGAACTATTCCGATTTTATTTACGATTTCAATCTCTATTTGTGTGAGAGATTCGGTTACAGAAACTGCTGTTCCGTCATGCACAACGCCAACGGTATTTGTGTTTCTGTCCATGTAGGCGAAATGGATTTATACATCCGCTTTTGGGAATACAGTTGTGGTGTTGGCAGCATCCCCGACTGGAGCATTATCATTGTACGCAGCAACTTCAAACGAAACCAGCAGGAAAACCTGAAGGACCTTGCCCGCTTCTTCAAGGAGTACGCTCCACGCTATGGTTACAAATACCTCTGCACCGAGGATGATGACTACAAGTATTATCAGACCCTTGGCCTGAAACTTATCCACAGAGGATTTTTCGGACAATATAATTATGGGTTACCGTTGAAGGAATTAGAGGTGTAGCTTTTTTCGTAACAGAGAGGAAAATCCTCTCTGTTGCTTTTTTTACAAACTTTTTGTCTTTTATCTCTCTCTTTTCTGAATCGTACTGTTCTGACTATTGTTTAATAATTGAGAGATCATATTATTAAGAGAACTTGTTGCAGTTACGCTTCGATAATTTTCTATATCCCAAAAGAAGCTACTATCCCATAGACCACGATCTATGTCTGTTATTAAACGCTCAATAGAATCTTCCTTAGGCAAGCCTTGTTCATCAAAATATTCGTCTAAAGATATACGTTCTCTTAAAACCGCAATTCCTAACCTTTCCCCTAATGTATAATCTAGCCACCAATTAGTAGGATAAACTATAACAATAGGATTCTGAGAACGATCAAGTTTGCTTTTACCAAAAACTTCTCTTACCCATCTTTTGGCAATATAACGTAATGTTTTTAAACGAATGTTTTCACTAAAATAATTATCAGGTTCAATGTAAAATAACTGATCACAATGTCCTAATTGTATTTGGCTGATAATAGCTTCTATTTCGTCTTTATCTATTTCTCTTTTTTCAAATACAATTATATACTACAACATCAAGAAGATTCTATCAATAAAACAATAGCCATTATTGTATATCCTATGAATGCGCTCATCAACTCTCAATCCGAAGAGTTGGCTAGATATCGTCAACAGTATGAAAATGCAACAGGAAAAGAATGCCCGTTTACATTTGCCAAATATACAGGACAAGAAGATTCACAAGTTAGAGAACGCATACAAACTACGCCTCCCAACATCATATTAACCAACTATATGATGCTGGAACTTTTAATGACTCGAGCTGGCGATGAAAAACGGCTCAGAGATTGTTTCCTTGAGAATCTTCATTATTTGATATTTGACGAATTGCACACCTATCGTGGTATGCAAGGTAGTGATGTCTCATTTTTGATTAGGCGAATAAAGGCACAAGCTAAAAAGCCAGTGTTATGTTTTGGAACATCTGCCACAATGGTTGCAGATGATAGACTTAGCTATAAAGAACAGCGTCAAAAGGTTGCAGAAGTTGCTTCTTGCATTTTTGGCAGCTCCTATGATATTAATCAAGTTGTAGATGAAACGTTGAAGGTTGGCTTATCCAATACAAATTATTCTAAAGAGGATATACTATCAGCTATAAATTCTCCTATTCCGTCAGATTTAAATGCTGATATGCTCCGTAATCATCCTACAGCCAATTGGATTGAGCAGAACATTGCGCTGCGCTTTGACAAACAGGAACAAAAGTACTTCCGAGGAGCTCCTTGTTCTATTAGGAAAATAGCTGAACAATTACATAATTATATTGATAGAAAAGTCTCAATAAATATTTGTATTCAGCACATTATTGATATATTAAACTGGTGTAATGATATTAATATTAATCAAGGGGCTAATCTATTACCTTATAAAATCCATCAATTTATTCCTCAGACCGGAAATGTATATGCAACATTAGGAAATCCTGAAAACCGTTACATTACAGTTGATGAAAAATTATATTGTGAAGAATTGTCTGATAATGAGCATAAAGTACAATACTATCCTATCATGTTCAGTCGTTTAAGCGGACATGAATTGTATTCTGTAAAAATTATAAACGACACTCTTCTACCCAGAAATTACGATGAGCGTAATGAATTAGATGAAGAAGAGCAAGAATTTACTATCAACAACGGTTATATTATCGTTCCCCATAAGAATGAATCTGTTGAAGATTTCTTATTAGATCCAAATTCAGATGATATTCCAGAGGACTGGTACACTATAGATAAAAATGGGAATCGAAAATTTAAGAAAACTTATTTAGATCGTTTCCCAAAAAGAGTTTATTTTACAATATATGGGAACCTTTCAGAAGCTCAAGATGTTAATAATGAGTGTATTGAAGGAATATATGTGCCAAGTCCACTGAAGTATGATCCAACGGCAAAAGCTATCTATTCAGGATCAAGTAAAGAATGGTCTAAGTTATCAAAAATTGGTAGTGAAGGTAGAAGTACAGCAACAACCGTACTTTCATATGAGAATGTCATAAAAATGAGAAATGCAAATGTAGAACCTGCAGACTGTAAAGTCATGACTTTTGTGGATGCTCGTCAGGATGCTGCCCTACAATCTGGCCATTTTAATGATTTTATACGTATAGGTAAAATACGCTCTGCCATTTGGAATGCTGTAAAAGAAGCAGATGAGCCTATTGGTAGTGATAGAATTGCTAGACTCGTATTTAAGCACCTTCATCTTTCTCATAACGATTATTTCCGATTCCCTAATTGGACTGGAGGGCGTGCAAAGAAAGTAGAAAATGTAATGGAAAGATATTTAGGAACTATCATCTACGATGATCTGGCTGGAAACTGGCAAGTAAACATGCCCAATCTTGAAGAATGTGCACTATTGAAGATTAATTATGAATATCTCCATGACGAAATTACAGGTGAAAATGGTTGCGACCGTCTCTATGATATACCTGAATTAGACGGATTATCTGATGAAAATAAGGAACGCTTCATCATCCAAATATTGGATTATATGCGTCACAAATTGTGCATATATTCTGATGATAGAACAGAAGAGGCTGCAAAAGACATAGAGAAACAAGTTAGAGAAAATCTAAAAAGTCCATGGACATTAGACGATAACGACAGAATTACTGCCTCACATGCATTATGCTTTGTAAAACCACAGAATAAGCGCAAGGCTTTTGGAAAAGAGGTCGCTGGCTATCGCTCTAAATTGGCATTTTTTGTTCGCGATTTCTTGAATATAAATGGAGGTACTGCAACAATCCGTAATTCAGAAGATTATGTTTCCTATATGCAATCTTTATTTGCTGCATCGAAATAATGGCATTGTAAAATATTTTTCTCTCGACAGCACCATTTCACGAAAAATAACTATATTTACGACATCAATACGATAACAAACCCGTATTTTACCCGCATGAAAAACGGCATTACATCCAATAATTCTTACTCGCTGATCGTCGGACTTTCGGTTTCGATGATGGGTATGATGATGTCGATGCGCAGGTGTAAATGCCGGGTGTAAGATTCGTCGTACGTGTATCTCTTAAATCCGGCTGGTTCAGCCGGATTTTTTTGTTTGTAACAATCCCGAAAACATAAATCAACTTTCAAAACCATGAAAAAACAGAATCTCCGTTTCGAAACCCTGCAAGTACATGCAGGCCAACAGGCCGATCCCGCGACCGGATCGTGCGCCGTCCCCATCCACCAGACGGTGGCCTACACCTTCGAAAGTGCGGAAAAGAGCGCCGCCGTTTTCGCCCTCACGGAACCGGGGTACATCTACACCCGCCTGAACAACCCCACGACCGCCGTTTTCGAAGAGCGCATCGCCGCCCTCGAAGGAGGTACCGGAGCCGTTGCGACGGCATCGGGCATGGCCGCCCAAATGCTCGCCATCACGAACATCGCCCAGGCAGGCGATAATATCGTAAGCACCTCCTACCTCTACGGCGGAACGACCAACCAGTTCAAATACACGCTCCGCCGACTCGGCATCGAGGTCCGTTTCGCACAAGGGGACGACCCGAAGAGCATCTCGGCACTCATCGACGACCGTACGCGGGCCATCTACATCGAAACGATCGGCAACCCGGCCTTCAATATCCCCGATTTCGAGGCGATCGCCGAAATCGGCCGCAAACACGGCATCGCGGTCATCGCCGACAATACGTTCGGAGCCGGCGGCTACCTTTGCCAGCCGATCAAATGGGGCGCCAATGTCGTGCTGCACGCAGCGACCAAATGGATCGGAGGTCACGGCAACAGCATGGGTGGCGTGGCTATCGACGGCGGCAACTTCGATTGGGGCAACGGCCGCTACCCCTTGATCAGCGAACCCTCGGAAGGGTATCACGGATTCAACTTCTGGGAAAACTGCGGCGACCAGGCTTTCGCCGTACGGGCACGGTGCGAAGTGCTCCGCGACACGGGTGCCTGCCAGAGTCCGTTCAACTCCTTCCTGCTGCTGCAAGGACTCGAAACCCTCTCGTTGCGCGTACAGCGATCGGTGGACAATGCACTCGAAATGGCTCAGTGGCTCGAGAAGCACCCCAAGATCGAGAGCGTAAACTACCCCGGTTTGAAGAGTAGCCCGTTCCACGATTTGGCCAAGAAGTATCTGACCAACGGTTTCGGCGGCGTACTGACCTTCCGCGTCAAAGGATCGGCCGAACAAGCCTCCTCGCTGCTCAACCACCTGGAGATCATCAGCCACCTGGCCAACGTGGGCGACACCCGGAGTCTCTTGGTACACCCCGCTTCGACGACGCACTCCCAGCTCAACGAACGCGAACTGGTCGCTTCGGGCGTTTATCCCAACATGCTGCGCTTCTCGCTGGGCATCGAACACATCGACGACCTGAAAGAAGAGATCGGCAACGCATTAAAACGACTGTAAACACAATGAATATATACCGTCATAACCAACCTTTCGAATTGGAGCGGGGAGGCATTCTGCCCGAACTGACGATCGCATTCAGCACCTACGGGAAACTGAATGCAGCCCACGACAATGTCATCTGGGTCTGCCACGCCCTGACCGCCGATTCGGACGTGGCCTCATGGTGGCCGCACACGGTCGAAGCGGGCAAATTCCTCGACCCCGCCGAGCATTTCATCATCTGCGCCAACATACTCGGCTCGCACTACGGCACGACCGGGCCGCTGCACGTCAATCCGGCGACCGGACGCCCCTATTACAAAGATTTCCCCGAACTGACGATCCGCGACATGGTACGGGCGCACCGGCTGCTGGCCGACGCGCTCGGCATCGGGCGCATCGGGACGCTGGTGGGCAGCTCGGTCGGAGGTTTCCAGGCCGTCGAGTGGGCCGTTTCGGAACCGGAGCGGATCGAACGGCTCGTGCTGATCGCCACCGCGGTCGCCTTCACCGCGACGCCGTCGATGGTCTGGGCC
>OLGJ01000859.1_pt1 | contig 15944 bp, 11 predicted proteins | sample 1605431 | NCBI WGS metagenome assembly OLGJ01 (sample SAMEA3888920, study PRJEB22519) | human gut metagenome | biome: human gut; feature: human-associated habitat; material: faeces | place: Denmark | collected 2009
GAAGATTGGTAAGTTATAAGTTTAGTGAAATTGTTAGTTGTTTTAGGAGGGTGTATCATCAGTTCATGGTGCACCCTCTTTTTGTTTGACTTTTTATAATAATACTTTTATGTTTTTTCGTAAAAGAATTGCCATAATCTGCCATATATTGCCATAAAAATAGCGATGCTCAGGCGTTTTTGGTGTTCCCGAAATTGCGTCCCGACGTAGCATCTTGTACGTCCCGACGCAGTATCTTGTACGTCCCGACGCAGTAACAGATGCGTCCCGACATTATTGATGATACTGATGCACCTAAGACTGATGTTTCAACAATGATATGCAGTATCTGGTAATGTGTAGTGAGAATATCGTGAGGGATAATCCCAAATCGTGATGGATAGCGTGATGGATATTTCCGTTTTTGAAGTATCTATCACGCTGTTTAAACGTCTGTATATTAGTATATTAAGAGGTTTGGAGATGCAAATCGTGATGGATGATAGATGATTACATAAAACTTATTCACGAATACGGCTGCATCGGGTTATAAATATGGCTGCATCGGGTTACGAATATGGCTGCGTCGGGTTACGAATATGGCTGCATCGGGTTACGAATATGGCTGCATCGGGTTACGAATATGGCTGCGTCGGGTTACGAATATGACTGCATCGGGTTACGAATATGACTGCGTAGGCTAACGGAGACGTATCTGTAAGCTTATCGAGACGTCTGCATCAGCTAACAGAGACGTCTGAACTCGCTGACTGAACTACTTGAGTTGCTTGATTGAACCACTTGAGTTAGCTGACTGAACCACTTGAGTATTCTTCTTCATGTGCTTGCATGCAACCATAAAACTTTTTCAGCAACTTTTCCCGGAAGTATGGAAGAAGGCAGAGTTGAAGGCAAACATGAGGCCAACACAGAAACGGCCTTCAGCCCGTACTTAACCCACATGCGAAAGTTTAGTTTAGATAAATTGCATCAAATTCTAAAAAAATGGCATGTAGAAAGAATAGTATTGATAATGAGCAAGATAATATCATGTATTTCGCTACTTTTGTCGTATATTTGCCACCGAAAAGAACCAATAAACGTGTTGATTCTAAAAACAATATTTAAACCTATAAAAATTTTTAAGAGCTTATGAAAAAGTTATTTACTCTAGTGTTTGCAGCATGTGCAAGTCTTAGCGTTAGTGCAGTTGAGAAAGATGTAGTTACGACTCCAATAACCATTGAGGCAACTCAAGGTGAAGATGGTCTAAAATGGGCAGAAACTGAAGCTATTATTCTTCAGGCTTCTGATGTCGCAGTGAATGACTTCTTGAAGTTGACTGTTACAGATGCTGAGGCAGGTTCTGGTGAACAGAATGTTTTGCAGTTTAAAAAAGCAGATAGCAGTGATATGTATTATGGAAGTACATTTAATCCTGCTCCAAACTCAGTTGTCACGATACCAGTTACAAAGGAAATTTTGGCACAGATAACAGGCGAAGGCTTTAAACTCGGTGGTGCGGTTCAGCAGAAGAGTGGCTCTTGGCCTGCAGTACTTGGCAAGAAAATAACTGTTTCTAAAATATCAGTTTTGCCTGCTAGTGATTTTATGACATTGGATTTGTCTTCCGCAGATAAGCCAACAACGGCTGCTTGGGGTGGAGGAGTCACAATTCCAAGTGCTAATTTTAAGTTAGCTAAAGCTGGTGATGTCGTAGTAGTTACGACTACAGCCGAGGATGCAATTAGAAATGAAGGTAACTTCCAGTATAATATGGGTAAACTTCAGTTCAGTGGTTGGAATATCCCAATGTTCTTTGTTCAGACTTTGTCGGCAGCTGATATTGAAAAAATTAATTCAACCGAAAGCCCTCAGTGGTATTATCAGGGTGCAAAGTTCCCTGTTTCTGCTACGGCTATGTTGTATCGTCAGAAAACTGATTTACCTTCAAACAAAACTGTTATAAATGTAGAAGAGACAGCTTTAGGTGTTTGGGAAAATGGTGTTGTTTTGGCAAAGGAGAACTTTGCAAATGTACAAGCAGGTGATGAATTGCATATAGCTATTAAGGATTTTAAAGAGGTGAATAAGGAGGGCGAGTCTTGGACTCGTCGTGGTCAGATTCAGTTGGCTTCAGCTGATGAGAACTGCCCGTCTGTTTCCGGTACTATAGATGTCTTTGATGTATCAGAGACGGTAGTTGTATTTGATGATAAGATTGTTGCTGCAGCTAAAGAGTTTGGTTTGGTAGTTAAGGGTGAGTGCTTGACAGTTGCAGGTGCAAATCTTTATACTAAGGCAGTTCCTACTGGCATCTCTGGCACTGTTGTAGCTCCAAAGGAAAACACTAATGCTCCGGTTTACAACCTCGTTGGTCAGCAGGTTAATGCATCTTATAAGGGTGTCGTAATCAAGAATGGTAAAAAGTACGTTCAGAAATAGTATAGAGTTATATTTTTAGTTTGTTGAAAAGAAAAGAGAGGGTATGTGACTGCCCTCTCTTTTTTATTTTATCCGTTTCGAACATTGATTAATGTTCAAGATATAGTCCGTTTAGCTTTTCCAGGAAAACACAAACTTCATCATTTATCATTTCCATGAACCCATGAGTCTTTTTGTTCGATACACCAGGATATGGAGTATAGTAATGCTCCTCAATCGGTTCTCCCTGGTTTCTTCCAAACATCAGGTAAGCTATGTGATGCTGCTTGAGTTCTGTAAGCAATGTCTCTGAAAAAACACTGGAATCACCAATAGATTCTACTCCTGTTGTCAGTCCGAAGGCATTGTTGTGGTCTTGGGCAAAAGGCAGAGCCTGCTTCACAATCTCCTTGATGCTCTTCTGGTAGAGTGGGAGGTCGATGGCATTTTTGCTTTGCAGATATGTAACGTTGATCACATCAATCTTGTTGTCCGGATAGCGATCCATCAGATTCTTGCCCGGCTGGTAGGTTTCAGAATAACTATAAACTACATTCGTTACATCCTCGTCATCCAAGAGATCCTGTATTTTCTTGTAAAGACTGATATAGTCGTCTTTGCTGAGTTTACAGTACCATGTCTTACCGTCTACAGGAAGAAGATTGAGTACTACAGGTGCTTTGATACCATAACCATCTTGCAGTGTATCAAGATATTTGGCAACCTGTTTGGTATATTCCTCCAGCATATCATTATTGCCGTTATAATCAGGCATTGTCCAGTTCATGATGAGTAAGCCTCCCTTACGAAAGTGTTTCAGCACATCTTCCCTGATAGCCTTGAACGGAACGCCGTCTATGTTCTGTGATTTTCCGCTCTCAATGCCAGCCAACTCATATCCATTTGCAGCCGGTCTGTAACCGCAGAGAGTTTTCAAGTCGCATCGGTCGCTGTCACATTGCCAGCGGTTCCAGCCTATTCCGGTTAAGGTTCCATATATCTGGCCTATCAGCGTACCTTTGTTGGCATACGCCTTGATGTTGGTTTTCAGATTCTCTGTGCGGGTTGTGAGACCGCTCATGGCAATCTCGTCATACGATTTCTTTTTCTTCTCGCCGCATGAAGAGAAAGCCAGGAGGGCCGCGAACATCAATATAATATATTTGATTCTCATAATTTGTTATTCATTATAAGCCTTCTTCATTGCTTCCACTACTGTAGGGAGTGTCCACTGAGGAACCGTTCTGTCTTTTTCGCTGAAGATGCTCATCCAGTAGAAGGTCGCTACGCCGTATGCCTTTGCCTGCTTCACGATGTCGGCAGCCTGGTCGGCAGCAGCCTGAATCTCGCTGGCAGAACTGGTTTTGCTGACACTCTTGCTTCCGTGAGTACCGTATTCACCGATGATGCAAGGAATGCCCTTGCTGATGAACTTGCTGTTCAGACGGGTGAACATATCAGCGATTTCCTTGCTGCAGGAAGCATCCCACTTGCCTTTCTGGGCAAACCAGTCCCATGGAGCATAGGTGTGAACTTCTACTGCGATATGACCATCCACCTTGTCGGTAGGGATGGCGAGGTTGTTCAATACGTCGTCACCATTAGCTGCAGCATAGGTATTGATGATGAGGTTGCGGGTCTCGTTGTTGCCACCGGTAGCACGTACTGCATTCACGAAACTCTGGGCATATCCGTTCAAACCTACGTAGCTGCTAGCATTCTTTGGTGCATTCCAGGTGTTGTCGGCATCAAGCATTTCGTTGTAACCTTCGAACACCAGATGATGGTCGTAGTTCTTGAAACGGGTGGCAATCTGGGTCCAGAGATATTCAAACTTCTCCTTGTTCTCCTTATAGTTGGCTTCATCAGCCTTGATCCAGTGCTTCACATCCTTATCGTCTGCACCTGTATCATGGTGAACATTCAGGATGCAGTACATACCGTTATCAATCACGTAATCAACGATTTCCTGTATTCTGTTCATCCAGGCTTCATCCACGGTTCCGTCTGCCTTCATGTGCTGGAACCAGGTAACGGGGATGCGGACGGAATTAAAACCGTTCTTCTTCAGGAAATCTACCATCGGTTTGGTCGTTGGCTCCTGTCCCCAAGCTTTCTCGAAATCAGTAACCGAGTTGCTACCCATATTCAGCCACATGGCAACCACATCTGTGCAGTTGCCGAAATTGGTACCGATGCCCATGTTCTTCACAGCATCTACTGCGCTTTCCTCTACGTAGTTGGCATTCAGGTTCACCTGGTCACGGGTAATCACGTTCTTGCTGCTCAATGCTGCCTTCCACCAGTCGTTGGATGGCATGTTGCTTCCATACCAAGGCATGAAGAAACTCCATTTTGCACCGGCGTTCCATGCTTCGTCAATACCTGCTGTAGCTGTATTGTTGTTGGCATCTGTTCCGCACTCAGCCAGAGCGATGAGTTTACCAGGATAGCGTGCCTGAATCTCCTTGAACTCCTGAGACTGCTTGGTTGCATTATAACCATAGAGGTCGCGACCGATGATATCTACATACTTGTCGCCGGGATACCAGTCGGCATCATTGTTATAGGTATTTGCATCACCATTGTAGTTCTGTGTGGTCCAAGCCCATATCAGGTTGTGTATTCCCTTGTTCTGGAAGTAATCAAACATGGTCTGCCAAAGCTTCTTGTAAGTTTCAGCACCATCATATCCCCACCAGAACCAGGATTTGCCCCAGCTGGCACCAGATTTCAGACAGGCATTACCGGCAGCTTCGTGGAATGGTCGCCAAATGGCAACAACGCCTGCATCCTGCAACTTCTGCAGAACTTCCACCACCTTGTCCATCTCCTGATAGAACCATTTGTTCTCCCAAGAGCCTGCCGTCAATACGTTGGCTGCTTTGAAGGATGTTTCGGATGGGGTGCAGGTCACGCCACTGCCATTAGTTCCAGGCACTGTGCTTTCTGTCTTAGGCACGTTGAAGTGCCACATCAGCGATACCAGTCCGCCCTGGTCTGCCCAGTTGGTGACGGGCGTGATGTCGTTGTAGTTGATCCATCCGTTGGAACCCTGCTTAGGAACATAGATATGGATGAAATCATAGCAGTTCATGGCAGGATACTTGCCTGTTGCTTTATAAATTTTATCTGCTTCCTGGGTGTTCCAATTGACGTTGGCGATGACTGAAGAGATGGTCTTGCTGCCATAATTCAGCTGCAGATATTTGTAGAGACGCTTGGTCTTTTCTGTAGCTGAAGGGTCAGCGAGATTCACATCGCCCACTTCGCTTTCGTGATAGATAGAGAAGGAGATATTGTTGATGTCGTTGATGTTGTAGGTTTCGAAAGCACCATAGTCTTCCAGACCCGTCATCACGAATCCCACTTTACCATCTGCAGAGTGTGTGATTTTAGAAACTGGAGTCTGTCCGTCTGCTGTCAGATCCCAGACTTGTGATGTACCATTCTTTAGGTTGATGGTCAGCTTGTCTCCTTTCGTTTGTGCCAAGGCAGTGAATGAAATCATTACTGCCAGGAGTGAGAGTAATAGTTTTTTCATTGTCTTGCTACTTTTAAGGATTTGTTATTGATTTTGATAATATAGATACCATGTGTCAATTCACTGAGATTGATGATGGTCTTGTCGCCAGCTGTGATAGGAGAGAGTTTGATGGCTTTTCCATCCAGTGCGAAGGCGCTTACCTTGTTGTTGGTACCATCCACGATGATACGGTCACCCTCGAAGGCAAACTTGTTGTTGGTTTCTACCTGCTTGATGCCTGTTGTTGTACCATAAGTGAAGGTGGAAACCTTCCATAGTTCGTAACTGGCAGTAGTAGCTGTAGATTTTACAGTCATCTTATCATCTCCGAAGGTTACTTCCGGTAGAGTGCTCAGTGCAAACTCTATCTTGCTACCATCGTTGAATGAAACAAACAGCGACTTGCCGTCTGCAGCTTTGGCTGAGATGCAACTGAGAGCTACCAGTAAGGATAATGCTATTTTCTTCATATCGGGTTGATGTTTTGGTTTTAATTAAAAATGTGGCGCAGTTAATATAACTACGCCACAAATTTACGAATTATATTTCACATAAATGCGTTTTTTATGTTAAATATTTCTATCTTATGGAAGGATGGCAATCTTGGTTACATTCTTCAAGTCGCCCTGGAGAATGAAGGCTGTATCGCTCCAACCATCAGAGATGCTGTTCACGGCTTCCATCATGGCTGCATCGAATACCTTCACAATGCAATCCTTGTTGCCATCCCAGTCTGCTGGAGAATCAATGGCACCCCAGTTGGCGTTGTTGATCTGAATCTGACCGGTAGCTCCTGCTTCTTTATAGAAGAGCATCTTGGAACCTACTTTGACACCCAACTTGATGAGGTCTGCCTTCATGATGCGGAAACGACCGGTGTCATCCCAAGTGAAGTTGTATGGATACTTGATGGCGCTGTTGTCCATGTTGGTTGTGATAGTAGCGATATCCTTTTCTGCAGGAACCACCTTGAACTCAGGACCTTCAATCTTGTTGCCGTCTGGGTCTTCCATCACGATCTTGTAGGTACCAACTTCTGCATTGGCAGGAACCTGGCATACAATCTCTGTGTTGGTGCGAGATGTATAGCGGTTTACCTTGTAAGAACCGATGTAGAGGTTCTGGATGTTCTGGAAGTTCTTGCCAGTGATGGTAATTTTTGAACCTGCGATAGCCTCACCTGGTGTAACAGATGCAATAGCTGGATCTGTTGCTGCCTTAATGCTCAATTGACCATCGATGTTGACAGTAGTACCATTCTTCAGGTTGAGCTTGAAGCCTGAACCGGCGCAGGCTGTAGGAACTGTTACTGCGATGGCATTGGCTGTACCCTTGAAGTCTGTTACGGTCTGCTCTACATCGCCAGGGAAGGTGACGCTAGCTACGAGGTCGAGGTCTGTACCCTTGATGATGGTCTTCTCGCCAGCTGTGATGGCTGCTGGTGTGCAAGAAGTTACGGTTGGCTTAACCAATTTATAGGCTACTGTTACAGTCTTGCCATTATCAAGACTCAAAGTAATGTCACCTTCCTGTGCATCCTCAGGTACAGTGGAGGTAACCTTTGTTGTCTCTACCTTGTTAAGCTTAGATTCCTTGGCATTAGGGAATGCGATACCTGTAATCAGATCCATATCCTTACCGCTGATAGTTATCTCTTCACCATTCTTGATAGGGGAAGGAGTTGCAACGAGCTGACTAGGAACTACGGTCGTAATCTCACCGAAAGGAATTCTTATACCGCTTTTTGTTACAGCTGTAATTTCACCGTCTGCTACCTTTGAAGAGATAACGAAGGTAATCTCAGAAGCTGTTTGTGACTTGAAGTCAGCTGCTTCTACGGTTGCACCATTCAACTCAATGCTTGCAATCTGGTCAAGTGAAGTACCTCTGAGGACCTCTGTTTCACCAGCCTTGATGAGAGACTTACCGATAGCATTGTTTGCATCGATTTCAGGAGCATTGATACTTAAAGCACCTTCAGAATACATATAGTTGTTTCCATCGCTAATCTGGAATCTGCCTTCTCCTGCTTCTGCTGGGATAACCAACTGAATCTGATAGCGTGTCTGAGATTTAAAACTCTCGGCATCCATAGTCGCGCCATTGGCAAAAATGACAGATGTAATATTGTTGAGATAATCGCCTTCAATAGTGAGGACGTCTCCAACATTTCCTACCAGGTTTTCCTTGTTTTCACCTACGTAGAAACCTGTGAATTTCAAATTCTCAATGTATGTGATTGGGGTAAGTGTCTTGATTTCACCATTCTTGGCGGTCTTCAATGTAACAATACCCGGTTCACATTTTTCTGCAGGAACTTCAATATTGATTTCTGAGTTTTTTCCTGATGTAACAACATTAATGCTGGTAATAGCTTCTGCACCAGGAAGATCTATTTCTGTAATCTGGTCAAGATTGGCTCCCTTGAAAGTAAGGACACCCCCACGGAGTACAGGGTTTGGACCGTATGATAATACAGATATTTCATTGCCATACTGGTCGGTGTTCAAGTCATCACGGTCGCATGATGTGAACGCAAATGTACTGCATATCAGTAGCAGAACCAACCAGAGGAAAGATTTATTATGTCTTTTCATAATGATTGACGTTTATTGTTTTTGTTTGTTTGCAGTGCTGGCAGTTGGATGGCTGCCAGCATCAGCAAATTTTATTCATTGATAGGGCAAACTCGAATGTTATCAACGCAAATTGTTGGTGAGCATTCTACAGTAGCCTCTTTGTATGGTCCTGTATAGAGGAACATGGTCATACCTGTGAGATTCTCAAACTTCAAACCACCCAATTTGTTTCCATATCTGTCGTATGCGAATTCTGATAATGGAATAGAAACAGTCTGCCAGTTTCCTGAAGTGCTGAATGTGTTGTTGGTTGCTCCATACCATGGAGTCCAAAGTGCACGTGGGAACTTGTCATCAGCAAGATAGTTGTTGTTGCCTGTTGAGTATGTTACCTGGTCGTTACCGGTAAAATATACCTGTAATGACAAGCCTGTCCAATCATTAGGAATGTTAACCTCAAACTTCACTTGCATGTTGTCAACATCATCCCATTTCATCAGCGAGTTCAACTCAGGATAACCTGCAGCCGGCTCTGGCCAGTAGTTGAATGAGTATTCATCTTCAGCCCATGAATCGAAATTAACAGTCTTGCCTCCTAAGTAGTAGTAATTTCCGTCAAGAGGCTGAACTCCTTCAACATCATTCCTCATACGGTTACCATTTTGAATTCCATCACGCCAGCCATGACCTGTTGCTATTGCGTCATCTCCGTCATTATCCCAGTCGAAGAGTATGCAGCGGTCGTCACGGAAATAGAACTTAGACTTACCTTTTCCATACATGCTTTCTACTGTGACAAATCCTTTCTGTGCACCTTCTGGTACCACAAAAGTAACGGCACTCTTGGAAATGCTCTTGAAATCTGTAACATCTACGTTGCCTGGGAATGTGATTTTAAGATGAGCATTCTCGTAATCCAGCAGGTAGTCACCTTTCAGGGTTACGGTTTCGCCATCTTTTGCAAACTCATTGCTCAATGATGTTACCACCGGTTCTGGTACGAGCGTCTTGAAGTCATATTCAGTACACTCACCATCCTTGTTGTACATGTAGATCTTATTGGTAGGATTGTCAGTAAGAGTCTTTGGTACATCTACAATCAAGGTATGGTCTGTAATCATACTTGTATTCAAAATGGCTTGCTGGTCGTTGAAGAGCATTTTTGTTATACTTCTCAAGTTGTTACCGACCAGGCAGATACTTGTACCCATGTATGCTCCAGTTAACATGGAATCTTTCTTGGTTACATCGCACAGGCGAACGTAATCAATAGAAGGAGTTCCACCAGCTATTTCATATTTGTCAGGCTCATCCACACAACTTGTGATACTGAGACCTGTAAAAGCTGTAGCTCCAAGAAGCATGATACTTAATATTTTATTATTTAGCTTCATAATTGTTCTATTTTTGAGGTTTCTTATATTAATAAGTAAACTGAGAAATGTCAACATGCTGTGGTGCCTCCAGCAAATGAGGGTTCATGGTTGCATCTTCTGTAGGGAATGGGATGGTAAAACTGCTCATCTGAACGTTCTGATGCTTACCAGGATCATCATTGTATCTTACATCGCTGTTCAAGTTCCAAGGACCATCATAGCTACCCTTGTTGTACCATGTCTCATAGAGCGCATTCAGACCATAATACTCATTTCTCTTCTGTGCGTTCAACTCAGCAATTGTTGCATCAGGATCGAAGTAGTATCTGCGTACGTAATCATACCAGCGATCGCCCTCAAGTGCTAACTCCAATCTGCGCTCCTTCCATACATCTTCGAAACTGATAGATGTTGGGCGTTCGTATGTAGATACCGCACGGTTGCGAACTTTGTAGAATGCATCAATGGCAGATGCATCTGTTGTTGAGCCTGCATTGCCAATCTTGGCTTCTGCATAGATGAGATAAACATCTGCAAGACGTAACAGCTGGGTATAATTACCATAAGCCATCACATCAAAGTCGCAGCCTATATGCAAGTTATGGTCGGCTTTATCACCAACAAGATGTTTTGCACATTGTGCTCCTGTTGGAGTCTGGAGTTCACCATTGCCTTGATGCTTCTCATAACCTTTATATACATGCTTCAAGAAGTCGAAACCACCGCAGTCTGTGTAGAAATAATCATATTTGTCACCAGCCATGATCATGGTAGCCTTACGGCGGATGTCGGTGTTGTTTCTAGTCTGGCTTGTTGGATTATCTCCGAAAGCTTCTATCAGGTCTACTGATGGACCAGCCCATCCTCCCCAGTTGTTACCTGTTTCATCGAAACCCGAAATAGCGAGGTCACTTTGAAGTGAGTTTTGAGATGTCCAAGGGTCACGTGTGGCACGCCAGTGCCATGCGATGAGTGATTCAGGACCTTTGTATGCGCTGTAGAACATTGCTGGGAAATTGGCTGCAGGTTCCAAACTTCTGCCACTATTGTCTATAACATCCTTTGCATATTTGGCAGCGTTGTCAAGATCTTCCTGATTGCGCTGGTGATTGGTGGTCTTGATATATGCCACACTTCCCTGTTCGTAAGTTGTAGTTGCTGGATCGAAACCAGACTTTGTCAGGTAAACCTTGGCAAGCAAGCCTTCTGCGCTGTATTTATCAATACGTCCAAGACCTGTAGGATCTTTTTCCGGTAACAGTTCAATGGCTTTTTTCAAGGTCATGATGATGTAATCGTATACATCCTCTATGTTGGCCTTATACTGGTCATTGTATGTACCGGCACCGATAATGTCTGTGTTATTATGGATGATTGGCACTGCACCGAATGTACGTACAAGATAGAAGTATGCCATAGCTTTCCATGTCAGGCATTCTCCCATACATGCACTCTTAACGCTTGCGCTTGCGTTGGCACCTTTCAGTTTATCATAAATGGTGTTGGCGTAGGCATTTACTGTCCAAAGTGAATAAGACATATCTTTCAGGTTGGCATTGTTGGCAGATACGTTACAGTTCCAGTATTGAGTATCTTCACTTCCCCACCAATAATAGTTTCCTGACATAACTTCACCAACTTTGAAGAAACCTCTTTGGAAATCATACCATGGCATACTGTACAGAGAATTGGCGCCTTGATAGCACTCTGCATCACCATTATAGAACGTGTCTGCATTGTAGTTGGAATTGTCTGGCTGATCCAGAAAGTCCCCGCAAGAAGACAAGCTGAGACCCAAGACGAATGCGCAAACGGCCGTTTTATATATATTGTATTTTTTCATAATTGTTTATTCTTTTGTTATTTAATTAGAAAGCAAGGTTGATACCGAAAGAATATATCGTTGGTGAAGGATAACGTCCGTTATCTACACCGAAGCTGTATCCCTGTGAATCGGATGTACTTGCACCTACTTCTGGATCATAACCGTCGTAACCGGTAATAGTGAAGAGGTTCTGTATATTTGCATATACTCTCAAACTCTCAATATGAAGGTATCTTGCATACTTTTTAGGCAATGTATAACCTAAAGTGATATTCTTCATTCTCAAGTATGATCCATCTTCAACATATCTGTCACTGATAACGCTAGAGTTTCCGGCTGGGTCACCGATAGCAAGACGTGGAATGTTGGTTCCTGCGTTTACTACATAGATGTTGTCTACGTCATCATACCAGTTGTATACGGTATTGGCATTGTTGCCTTTATAACCATTACTGTAGTCCTTGTTTGGATCAATTGGAGCCAGTACGGCATGATTCTTTACACTTGCACTCTGGTTTACCCAGGCATTGTTCATCTTGCTCATGCTGATATTCAGGTAGTTCATAACCTTGTTTCCTACAGAACCGCTGACGAACAATGTCAGGTCGAAGTCCTTATAACGGAATGTGTTGGTCCAACCAAATGTATATTTAGGCTGTGGATTACCGATGTAAGTCTTGTCGTAATCGTCGATAACTCCATCAGGCTTTCCGTCAGGACCTGAAATATCCTTAAACTTGATATCGCCTGGCCATACGGTTGTTCCCTTATTCAGGGCTCCTTCCTTGTAGCTCTTAGGCTTAGGAGAGTTTTTGATATCTTCAAAATCCTTGTATACGCCATCGGTCTGATATCCCCAGAATTGATAGAGAGGTTTGCCGATGTTACTTACACAGACCACGTCGTTCAACTGGCCATAGCCAATGATGTTGGCATTGGTTGTGCCGCTGAGACCTACCAGTTTGTTCTTGTTCCAAGAAATGTTGAACTCTGTATCCCAAGAGAAGTTCTTGTTAGCAATAGGATGAGCGTTTACTGCCAACTCGAAACCGGTGTTCTTGATCTTACCGTAGTTACCCCAAGGTGCATTAAGACGTGAAGAAACATTGCCTTGAGTACCCATATATGAAGGCAACTGTAAAGGCATCAGCATATCGTTGGAAACCTTGTTGTACCAGTCGAGAGTGAAACCAATCTTATCATTGAAGAGTCCAAGATCGAGACCGATATTGGTCTGTTCCTGAGTTTCCCACTTGATAGAAGTGTTTGGAATATTGGTAGGACGGTATGCTACGCTTGTTTGACCAACAAGGAACTTGGTTACGGTAGTACCCCATTTGTAAGCACCGATATTGGCATTACCAGTCTGACCCCAGCCAATACGAATCTTACCATTGCTCAACCATTTACCTGCGATGCTCTTGATAAACTTCTCGTTAGAGAAACGCCAGCTTGCTGCGAATGAGTGGAATGAAGCCCAACGGTTTTCAGGACCGAAGTTAGAACTTCCGTCACGACGGAATGTATATGTTGCTAAATAACGGTCATCGTAGTTGTATGTCTCACGTGTAAAGAATGATGACATTGTTGTAACACCGAAACCAGACTTGATACTAGGAGTGCTGGAACCCAAAGATGGCAAATGGATTGTATTGTTTGGCAAATTAGCGTTTGCCTGATAGGTATAATCCCAGTCACTGCGCCAAGCTTCCTGACCCAGCATGGCTGTGAAAGAATGCTTTTTGATACTTCCATTATAAGTAATGTAGTTCTTAAACTGCCAATACTTGCTTGTATTCTTCTGCCAACTTGCAAAGTTTGTGTCCTGGTTCCAGTTGCCTAAGTGCATAGTAGGTGTAAAGACCTCTGCATCACTCCATGACAAGTCGTAACCCAACTCTGTATGCCAGGTGAGGTTCTTTATAGGAGTAATGTCTGCAAAAATGTTACCGGTCAGCTTGTTGCGCTTCATGGTGATATCCTTGCTCAAAGCCTGTGCAATAGGGTTTGGTGAAGACCAGCCGTCACGTACTACAGATGTGTAGTTTCCGTCTACATCGTAGATTGCAATATCTGGAGGTGTGGTCAATGCGTATGTAATAACACCTTCTGTACCATCAGCATGGAGCAGGCGCTCCTTGGTTCTTGTGTATGTAGTATTCATACCTATCTTGAACCATTTCTTCAGTTGGGCGTCCAGATTGGCACGTACGTTCAAACGCTTGAAGTTAGAACCGATGATAGTACCATCCTGATCCATCATACCGCCACTAACATAGTACTTAACCTTTTCTGTACCACCTTGTGCAGCAACCTGATGCTGGTGCTGGAAAGCTGTGCGGAATACAGCGTCCTGCCAGTTGGTTCCTCGACCCAAGATAGATGGGTCTGAGAAATCAGGACGTGCCTGATCCTGTGAAATCCATCCGTTGTTTACAAAATCATTATAATATTCTGAGAATTCACGAAGATTCAGAATGTCAATACGCTTTCCCTGGTATTGCCATGCTGCCATGCCGTCGTATGTAAATTTTGCTTCTCCAATCTTACCCCGTTTGGTTGTGATAAGTACAACACCATTTGCACCCTGGGCACCATAGATGGCTGTAGCAGAAGCATCCTTCAGAATTTCCATACTGACGATATCGGCTGGGTTGATAGTTGACATTGGTGATACGGTAGAAACAGAACCATTTCCTAAGGCATCTCCCAAACCTAATGAACTACCACTTGAACCGCCGCCCTGGAAGATGACACCATCAATGACATAAAGTGGTTCTGCACCAGCATTGATGGTAGACTGTCCACGAACTCGGATTGAGGTAGAAGAACCTGGAGCACCTGAAGTCGCTACAGATGTAACACCGGCAACGCGACCTTGGAAACTCTGGTCTAAGTTTGTGATAATAGAACCTTTGATTTGGTCTTCTCCCATGGAAACAGAAGCTCCTGAGATGTCGCTCTTCTTCATGGTACCATAACCTACAACTACCACCTCGTCAAGACTGTTGTCGTCTTCTACCAAAGTGATGTCGTACTTGCTTTGGCCTCCTACTTTGAAAGTTTTGGTAACATAGCCTACGTAAGTTACCTCTACAGTCTGTCCGGCAGCTACATTTAGTGTGTAGTTACCATCAAAGTCTGTCACTGCGGCATTTTTTGTGCCTTTCACTTTTACTGTTGCACCGATGATAGGACCCATTGCATCGGATACGTTACCAGTAATCTTCTTGGTCTGTTGCACAGCCTGATTCGTTGTGATCTGGGCTGCGAAAGTTTGCTGAGGGGAGATGCCGAGAAGACTCAGGGCAGCTACACTAGCAAGCAACTTTTCTCTACTTTTAAAGTTCATACAATTTTTGTTAGTTGGTTAAAACAGTTTGGCTCTTTCACTTATATGATCGATACGGGAAAGAATCCAAATCGGATTATTGCTCTCTGATTATTCCTTCGTCATCTTTTTCTGATGAGAAGAAAAGGCTAGAGGCTAGCTCTAGGTTGCATTTACTTTTTCCATTGTTGTGATTATATTTATTTGTTTTTATATTGTTGATTCTAAACCTTTAGGCTATTTTGTAAATCTGCTGCAAAGATAGCTATTTTTTGCAAAATAGCTTGTACATATTTTACATATTTTGCTGATTACTAATACTTTTCTGCTTTAGTGAAAATAAAATGTAATTTTCATCATATTTATTAAAGATTAAGTGTTAGCGTTACAATTTATTTACTTGATGGTTGATTTATATTGATTATTCTATTATTTATCTATTATATATAAGGTACGCGTACATTATTTAATATATGAATTGTCATAACCTTTTGGGCTTTGTTAATTGATCTTTGGTTGTTTTCGTCAATTCTTGAGTTAAATAGAGTGTGTATTTTGCTGTTTTCTTTGCTTTTTCTGACTTGATGTGCATCAATTCTTATTTCTTTTTTCAGATATTTCCGAATATTTTTCTGCCTTTGCAACAAAGTATGTTTATTCAGCAAAATAATACACGGATATATCGGAAATTATGCCTAACTTTGCAACCGTAAAACAGAATGTTTAACTAACAAGATTACCAACGACAATATGAATCATCGTATAGCAAATGTTTTTAGGTTAATAATTATAGGTGTTCTGATGAGTGTGCTGGGGATTTCAAGCCTCAGCGCACAAATCAGAGGAAATAACATCGTGGTAACGGTAACTCCTGACCATCAGAACTGGAATTACCGGGTAGGCG
>OLGJ01000871.1_pt1 | contig 15814 bp, 9 predicted proteins | sample 1605431 | NCBI WGS metagenome assembly OLGJ01 (sample SAMEA3888920, study PRJEB22519) | human gut metagenome | biome: human gut; feature: human-associated habitat; material: faeces | place: Denmark | collected 2009
TATCTCACATACGATGTTTCTCGCCGCTCAGGATGACGAAACGGGGCGATGCCCGAAGGTGTTATTCAAGCTACAAGTCACTAGTCACTCGGCACCACTAATCCCTAATCCCTAGCTACTAATCCCTGCTTTCAAACTTCAGGGTGGTAGTGCGGCGCTTTATAAATATTTCGCACCGCACCATAACCTTGAACCCGCCAACCTGAACCCATCAACCTTTTCTCAGTTTCTTCTGCTTTTCTTCCAGCACGGAAAGGCCTTTTACGACGCCATCGATGATGGCCTCCGGACGTGCGGCGCAGCCGGGGACGTAGACATCGACGGGGATCGCCTTGTCCATGCCGCCAAGCATATTATAGCACTCGCGGAAGATGCCGCCGCTGCATGCGCAGGTCCCGACGGCGATCACCACCTTCGGCTCCGGCATCTGTTCATAGATCTGGCGGACGACAGGCAGGTTCTGTGCGTTCACGCCGCCGGTGACAAGGAAAATATCGGCGTGCTTCGGGTCACCGGTATTGACGATGCCGAAGCGCTCCACATCATAGAGCGGTGTCAGGCACGCAAGCACCTCGATATCACAGCCGTTGCAGGACGATCCGTCATAGTGGATCAGCCAGGGAGATTTCTTTTCAAAGCTCATACATGACCTCCGGAATGGAGTGAATTGGGATAGGGTGTTATTGGGTTCAGGGTTAGCCCACGGGACGTGCTGCCCTTTGATTGTGGGTGAAAGCCTCGCGCGCTCTCTAGTTAGGAGTTAGGAGTTAGGAGTGGTGCGGCGCATAAAAATATGGAAGCGCCGCGAGTATATATGGGGCAATGCCCGAAGGTGGTATGTAAGTCACTAGCCACTAATCCCTAACCACTAATCCCTAGCTACCAGTCCCTAGTTGCTCATCCCTGTTTTCAAACTTGTGGTGGCGGCTTCGCCGCCATTTTATATTCGGTGCAAAGCGCGACGCCGCTCACTTGAACCCATCAACCTGAACCAGACAACCTTTATTTGAAGTACATCAAAAATGCGATATTCAGAAAGCCTGCCATGAGGCCGACGAGCCAGGTGGAGGCGAGCATGCGCTCCCACTTGATGCGGGCGCAGCAGTTGTCGATGAGGATCTCTGCGAAGAAAACGATCTCGCAGATGGCAAGACCGAGAAGCCATGTCCACCAGGTATCCGATGCGAAGAAGAGGAGCACGAGGCCGAAGAGGAACACATTCTCATACCAGTGCGCGATCTCGACGACAGCCAGGGTACGGCCGGAGATCTCTGTCTTCAGACCGCCGATGAGCTCCTGATGCGCTTCATGCGACATGGAGATATCGAAGGGCGATTTCCTGAATTTAATGAGAAGGATGAAGCAGAGACCAAAGAAGATGCCCGGCATACGCAGGATATTCATATGGGCGCCCGTCAGGATGTCTCCGACGGAGAAGCTGCCGCTGGCGAGGTAAAAGCCGAGCGCCACCATGAGGAGCATCGGTTCATACGCCATGGTCTGCACGAGCTCACGCTCCGCGCCGATCTGGCTGTAGGGGGAGTCGACGGCATACGCCGCGATGATGAGGCAGACACTCGCCATGGTCAGTGTGAATACGACGAGCAGGATATCGCCCTGCGCGAAGAAGAGGGTGCCGGTCAGAAGGACGAAAAGAAGGAAGCCGAAGATGTAGAAGCCTTCCGCCTTATTGACAGCGATCGGCTGCTTTCCCCACAGCTTCAGGAAATCATAGAAGGGCTGCAAGAGGGGCGGCCCCTTTCTTCGCTGCATACGGGCGGAGATGATGCGGTCGCACCCGGAAAGCAGTCCGCCGAGGATCGGCGCTAAGAGGAGGTACAGGAGACCCCCTGCGATAGGCATCAGGAAGTCAGACATGGAATGCACCTCCTAGAGTCAAAGACAGCTCCATCAGGACGCAGGCAAGGGCTGCGATGTAGCCCAGGAGCTTCATGCGGTCCTCACCGAACCAGCTCTCCAGATACCAGTTCCGCAATGTGACGGGGACGACACGTCCGCCGGCGCCGCGATAGGCATTGTCACTTCCGAGGTTTTCCCCGGAAAGATTTGTGACGACCTGTTTCTTCTCACGGCTTTTGCCGAAGCGCAGCGGCAGGACGACCAGGAGGAAGACCATGAGCGACATGATCCAGAGATTGCTCTGCGCGATGACCTCTGCCGTCGCATGATAGGTGAGTGCAAGGTAAGGGATGACGCCGTATTCCGAAACGAGCGGGAAGAGCACGCAGACGATGAGCGTCAGTGCTGCCAGCGTTTTGAGCGCCGTCCATTCGACGCCAAGGATCCCTCGCTCGCGGTTTTCATTCGTCGGGACAAAGGTCGTGATCTTGCCGAGCCACTTCGTCCAGTAGAAGAGCGTGGTCGCCGAGCCGTAGACGAGGACGAGGAGAAGCAGCGGCTGTCCTGCATCGACGAAGGCTTTCATAGCAGCCCACTTGGAGATCAGCATGCCGAACGGTGCGAGGAACATCCCGCAGATGCCGATCACCATGCAGAGCGAAAGGCGCGGCATGGAATTGAAGATCCCATCGAAATTCTCCAGATCACGGCTGCCGAGCTGCTGCTCTGCGGTGCCGACCGTGAGGAAGAGGAGAGACTTGGCGACTGCGTGGAAAATGACGATCATGATCGCCGTCCATGCGGCTTCATAGGAGCCTGTGCCGGCGCAGCAGACGATCAGACCGAGATTCGAGATCGTGGAATAGGCGAGCACCTTTTTCCCATCGGACTGGGAAATGGCGGCGCAGGAAGCGAAGAAGAAGGTGATCCCGCCCACCAGCATCGCCATGATGCCGACATGATTGTCTCCCAGGATCGGCGCGAGCTTGATGATGAGGAAGACGCCCGCCTTGACCATGGTCGAAGAGTGCAGGAGTGCCGAGGTCGGCGTCGGTGCCACCATCGCCCCCAGAAGCCATCCGGAGAAGGGCATCATCGCCGATTTTGTGAATCCGCAGAAGACGAGGAGCGCTGCGATAAGCTCGACCGGTTCACGGCTGCGACCCAGATTCACCAAGAGGGACAGCTCGACCGTGTAGTATTTCTCCCCCAGAAGGACGATCGCCAATGCAAAGGCAAGCCCGCCCAAAAGGTTCATCCAGAGCGCCTTGCAGGAATTGTGGATCGCTTCATTCGTCTGCGAATAGCCGATCAGGAGGAAGGAGCAGAGAGACGTGATCTCCCAGAAGGTGTACATGAAGAGCAGATTGTTCGACATGACGAGGCCGAACATCGCTGCCAGAAAGAGAAAGACCACAAAGAAGAAAAAGCCACGTCGGTCAGGGATCCCCGCATGCTTTCGATGGTACTGCGCCATGTAGCCCAAAGAGTACACCGCGATGAGTCCGCCGATGATGCCGGCGATCAGAATCATGATGATGGTAAAGTGATCGATGAGGAAATCCCATGATACATAGATGCGCTCGCCCATATGCCATTCAAAGGCCGCCACGATCGCAAACTGCACAAGCCCCAGAAGCGCGATGCTGTAGCGTTTGAATTTCTTCGCATAGTAGCAGACCGCCAGAATGACAAGGAAGTCTGCCGCCAGCATCACCGCTTTCAGCAGCTCACTATCCACGCCGATCTTCACCGGCTCATCAAAGCAGGTGACGGCAACGGCAAGTGCGAGCCCCATCATCACCGCTGCCGAGCCTTTCACGAGCAGGTTGCGGAAGGAGGCATCGCGTGTCAAGAGCAGGATCACGGCCGTTGCAAGCGGCAAAAGAAACAGCAAGAGGGGTAGAAGCATAAGATCGACCTCCGAAGTGACCATGAGAAATGAGAGAGTCTCTCAATAAGTGCATGTGATTTATATAGTGTGTATACATATTTTTGCATATTCTTCGTATTGATATATACTTTATACTAAATGAATCAACAATGCAAGCGCAAAATGATTTCGATCGACGCTGGGCAGAACGAAAAAAGGCAGCTGCGACAAAATGCAAAAGCAGCTTGTCGTATCTGCCCTCTTTGGGAAGTGACTGGGGACTGGGGACTAGTGACTGGGAATTAGTAGCTAGGGATTAGGGATTAGGAATTAGGGAATCTCGAGTGACTAGTGACTTGTGACTTGAATACCGCCTTCGGGCATCGCCACTGTCTATACTTCGCGGCGCTTCTATACGTTTATGCGCCGCACCACCATTTCGCATTTCTCATTTCTAATTTCTAATTCAAAGAGCAGCATGCCCCAAAAACATTGACTCACTGTTTCCCCAGCACATCCGCCATCACGCGCTTGAGCACCCTTATATCAAAGGGCTTTGCCACATGGGCATTCATGCCGAGCGCGGCGGCCTTCGCCTTGTCTTCGGCGAAAGCATTGGCCGTCATGGCGATGATGGGGATCTTCGAAAGCCTTGGATCCTCCAGATGGCGAATGATGGTGGTCGCCTTGTAGCCATCCATATTCGGCATCTGGATATCCATGAGGATGAGATCATACCAGAGCGGCTCTCGTTTCTCAAGCATCGCCAGACACTCGATGCCATCTCTGGCACGCTCCACAAGAAACCCGGCCTCCTTTAGAAGCTCTTCTGCGATCTCTGCATTGAGATCATTGTCTTCCGCAAGAAGGATGCGGCGGCCTTGGAGTGCAGTATCCGGCAGGGCGGAGCCTTCTGCAGGGAATGCCTCTTCCGGCCCTTTGGCGATGCGGTGCGGGATCCTGACCGTAAAGGTGGTGCCCTTGCCCGGCTCACTCTCGACCGCAATGGTGCCGCCCATGAGCTCTGTCAGCTTCTTGGCGATGCCCATACCAAGGCCAAAGCCCGGCCGTCGGCTCTCCGTGCTGCTCCTCGCGCGAGTGAAGGCTTCGAAAATGTGCGCGAGGAATTCCTTCGTCATACCGATGCCATTGTCCCGGATGGTCGTCGTGAAGAGCTCGATGCCCTCTTGGGCCGGAGCGGAGCAGATATCGAAAGACACCCTCCCTCCGGGCGGTGTGTACTTGCATGCATTCGAGAGAAGATTCAGCAGGATCTCCTGCAGCTTCACCTTATCGGCATAGATGAAGCGCTGCGGCGTCCGAAGCGTCCTTGTGAAGGAGATCTGCCTGTCCCTCATCTGATTTTCAAAAAGGCAGCCGACAGACTCATAGAGCTCTTTCATGTCGATGATCGACTCCTCGATACTGCTCTTGCCGCTTTCGATGCGCGCAAGCTCAAGGACATTGTTGATCAGAGAGAGCAGGAATTCACCGGACTTCTCGATCTTTTCTGTATAGTCCAGGATCCTCTCCGGCTCGTCCTTGTGCATGCGAAGCAGGTGGGAGAAGCCAAGGATCGCATTCATCGGCGTGCGGATATCATGCGACATATTGAAGAGGAAGGTGGACTTCGCCTTATTGGCGAGTTCGACCTGGCGGAGCGCTTCTTCCAGCTGCTGCTGTTTCTTCCTCTCCTCATGGATGATCTGATCCAGCGCGCGGTGGCCTATGATGACCTCGAAATGATCTTCGTCCTGCTGAGAAAGCACCGCCCGCACTTCGAAATACTCATTCCCCGCAGGATTCGGACGCACATGGCAGCGGACGCTGTACATCTTATGCCGGAGAAGCTCCTCCTCGAGGCGAGCGGGTGAGAGGAGGACGGCCATCTCTTCGCGATCCGCCTCATGCACCAGATGCTCGCAGGCATAGCGGATCCATTCACTATAGCGATAATGCAGATCCTCGAGCTTTCGCCCTATGTGCGTATCCTCCATGCCCCGAATCAGCTCGATGGTATCCTGCCGGAGATCCGTCAGGAAGATCACAGAGAAATCCTGCCCCAGTGCATTCATCACGGCCTGGTTCTGCATCTCCTTCTGCTTGGCGTGGTCGATGGGATTCACCATGTACAGGAGATCTTTCGCGCGCCCCTTCTCATCTCTCGTCTTCACGATGAATCGCGCCTGCCGCCACTCTCCCGTGCGCGCACGATACGTGGTCGTGATGGTGTCTTCCTGCGAAAGGCGCGTGACGAGCGTCCTCGTATCCACAAAGTCGCGCATGTGGTCCCAATATTCCTCGGAAACGATATACCGCAGTATATCCTCAAATGCCTGCGACGCCGCACACACCTTCCTGCTCGCCTGATACCCTTCACCGACACTAGCGATCCTCTCGCAGGTGTCTTTTTCCAGATCGACGAGGTAGATCACCCAGTAGATTTTGCTGATCGCAGAAATGACTTCATGCGACCGGCGTTCAGATGCGAGCGCCTCCTCGAGACGCCGCTGGTGGCTGCCCTCTTCCCTGATCAGATCATCGATCGGCCGGATCCCGATGACGACCTTAAAGCTCGTCTCATCCTGATGCACGCGGATGGCCTTCAGCTCGAAGTATTCATTCCCCTCGCGGTTCCCTTTCGTACGCGCCCGATACGTGAACGTTTCCTTCTCCATCAGATGCCGCATCAGTCCCTCAGGGCCCAGCTCCCCATAGAAATCCCCACAGGACTCTTTCACCAGCAGATGATCGCGGATGTATACCATGCGCGAGCGATAAGAGAGCTTCTCCTTGGCAGGCAGAGCCTCATCGATATCCATGCCATGGCTGAACATCCCCTGCTTCACGATCTCTATCGTATCTGTCTTGAGGTCTGCGAAACAGATCACCGTGTAGTCTAAGCAGAGCGACTGCAGGATCGCATTCTCCCTCGCAAGATGACGGAACGCCTGCTCCATAGGAGTTCCCGGCTCCGACTCCGCACAGAGCGTCTTGTCGAAGTTTCTGATCGACGCAAGGCAGTAGCCCGGTGTCCCTGCCGGCATGATATGGAGATGGATGAAGCGCTTCGTCCTCTGGGCAAAGGTATCGAAATCCAGCGTCTTCCCGAGATAGGCCGCTTCGTAGTAGGGGAAAAGCCACTTGCCGCCGATCTTCGGCAAAAGCTCGATGCCCGATCTGCCGAGCAGCTTCTCAAGAGGGATAGAGAGATGCTTTGCTTCCGCCTCATTGGCATAGGCAAAACGCCAGTCCACCGGTTTTCCCGCCTCATCCACCTCGACATGGATGACATAGATGGGCACCGGACTCTCCCAGACCGCTGCCCCCAGCATCTTCAAGTAGATCTCGTCCTTCATCGCTTTCCCCCTTACGGCACGCACAAAAAAGCATGTATAAATTCTTCTTATTATACATGCCTGCACAGGAAAAAGAAAACGAAAAAGATCCCTCGGCTGCGCTCGGGATGACGATACGGAGAGGGCTGTCTCGCATCCCTTTCATCCCACTTAGGAAGCCAACCTCCGCCCCTTCGGGGCACCTCCTTCCGGGGGAAGGAGGGAGTATGCCGCCTTCTCGCATCGTCATTTCGAGCGAAAGCGAGAAATCTTTTTCGTTCGCGGTCAGGAAAAAGAGACGAGGATGACGGATCACGGGAAGCACCGCACTCTCTGCGGCGTGGAATCACGGTGCTTCATGCAAACAGCTTTACGAAGGAAAACGGAAACGGCAAACGAAAAAGATCCCTCGACTGCGCTCGGGATGACAATACGGGAGAGGGCTGTCTCACATTCCCTTTCATCCCTCGGCGGGAGTGAGCCTCCGCCCCTTCGGACCGCCTCCTTCCAGGGGGAAGGAGGGAGTATGCCGCCTTCCCCCCTTCGCCCTTTTTCCCCATTTAAATACCCGCACCGGATGGCGGCCGGTGCGGGCTGTATTTTTGGAGTCTTCGGAATGGTCTAGTCATAAGACCATAGGACTATGATCCTATGAGAATGCGGAACGGAACAAGCATATGTTCCTCAGAGATCCACCGTTGACAGCCGGTTTCATTCTGCCGGACCGCAGCCGGCAAGGAGAGATGGGAGCGCAGGATGGAAAATCATACAGGAACACATAAGGAAAGCACTGACCTCATGCAGAAAAGAAGAGCAAGCCTTAGTAAAAGGCGCACGGAAACGCAGATGCGCTATGACTTCTACAGCCCCCGACTCTGGTGCCTTGGGAGTCATGTCACGCTGCGAGGCCGCCCTCGTTCTTTCTTTCCTTTGCGTTCTTCCGCACCGGCTAGACAGATTTACCGGAGAGGACAGACAGAGCATCCCAAAGGCCTTCCCTGTGAAGCACGGGAAAACACTCCCGGATCCTCCGTCTCACAATCGAAAAATTTCGGAGACGAAGCTCATGAAAGAGAGTCTGCTCATTTCTCAGGCGATCGCTGCACCCATCCTGCCGATCTACTTTATCGGCGGCAAATGCCCCGGGCTCCTGATCCACACGCAGAGTTCTTTCGGACAGATTTTCTCATCAAACGATCTGACATGTCTACTTGGTTTTATTATACACCATTTTTTACTTGAAAAAGTGAACAATTTGACCTGCATGACAAAAGCCCCGCCGCCGCGGGGCTTTTCTGGCTATCGAAAATTTCTTGAGAGGCTTATGAGAAACGAGGTTCCGTGCCGTCCCATTGACCGCAGACGAAAGAGGGGGAGGTTCTATGGGTTCAACGGGAGCGGTGCGGCGCATTTCGTCATCCTGAGCGGAGAAAAACGTCGTATGTTAAGGAATGGCAAAAGATTTCTCGCTTCGCTCGAAATGACGATACGAGAGTCCCCTAGTCACTAGTCACTAGTCCCCAGCCACTACTCGTTTTGTTCCGCCAGCGCTTTCACGAGATGATATACCTCCGCAAAGGGCAGGTGTTCTTTTTCTGCGATGGCCTTCACCGATTCATACTCGGGGTAGAAGCGTCTCTCCCCGGGGAGGGCGACTTCCTTCACCTCCGTGATACCGAAGGGCGTTTCCACCTGCTTCTGGTTGCGGTGAAGGATGGAGCGCATGACGCTCGGAAATTCGCGAATACCGATGGTCGTCGTTTCTTTGAAGATGATGTCCTCAAGCTCTTCCATCCCGCTCTTCTTGCAGATCACGGTGAGCTCCCACGCGGGACGGTTCTTCTTCATGTAGACCGGGCTGTAATGGACATCGAGCGCGCCGGCCTGCATGAGGCGGTCGATGGTATAGCCGAGTGCTTCGCCGGTGCTGTCGTCGATGTCGGTCTCGAGCTTCACGATCTCATCCTTGCCCTCTTCCATGGCATTCCCTTCGATGAGGTATGCGCGGAGGATGTTCGTGCGCTCGGTGTAGTCTCTCTTGCCTGCACCAAGACCTGTACGCACGATACGGAAGGCTTTCGGCAGCTGGTGCGTCGTGCAAATGGCCGCCGCAATGGCTGCGCCGGTCGGCGTGACATATTCCCCCTTCGCCTCCATGATGGTGAGCGGCATATCGTAGGCTTCGATGATATTCATGGTCGCCGGGACAGGGACGGGCAGCACGCCGTGCTGGCAGCGGACGGTGCCTCTGCCCTCGGTGAGGCAGGGAATGATGACATCCGTGATCCCCAGGCTGTCAAAGGTGACCGCCGCGGCAATGATATCTACGATGGAGTCGATAGCGCCGACTTCATGGAAATGCACTTCTTCCAGCGGCATATGATGGGCGAGAGACTCTGCTTCCGCTACGATGTGGAACATTTTGCCTGCCAGTGCTTTCGCCGAGTCTGTCATGTCTGTCGCGTCGATGATGCCCAGGATCTCTGCCAGATGGCGTCCGTGGTGGTGGTGATGCTCATGGTGATGATGAGGCTCTTCGCCTCCGTGTCCGTGGCAATGATGCGCCTCTTCCTCTTCCTCATGGCAGTGGCAGTGATGCGCTTCCTCGTCCTCATGGCAATGGCAGTGAGGCGCTTCCTCGTCCTCGTGACAGTGGCAGTGATGTGCTTCCTCTTCCTCATGGCAGTGGCAGTGATGCGCTTCTTCTTCCTCATGGCAGTGGCAATGATGCGCTTCCTCGTCCTCATGGCAGTGGCAATGAGGCGCTTCCTCCTGCGGAGCTGCCGAGCTGACCGGCGCCGGGCCATAGAGGTAGGCCATATCATGGTCATGATTTTCATGGGCTGCATCCAGAATGACATTGAAATCACAGCACGCAATGCCGGATTTCTTGACGCTGGAGATCTCCACCATGAAACCGTCCGCGGGGATGGAATTCAGCGCGCGTTCCAGTGCCTCCGGGTCTGCACCGAGGTCGATCATCGCTGCAACGAACATATCTCCGCTGATGCCGGAGGAAGTTTCAAGGTATAATGTTTTTCCCATATGGTTTCTCCTTGTTGGTTGTTGATTATTGGTTGGAATCAGGAGTGACTGGTGACTGGATTCTAGTAGCTAGGGACTAGTGGCTAGGGATTAGGAGCTTCGAGTGACTGGTGACTTGAATACGACTTTCGGGCATCGCCCCGTTTCGTCATCCTGAGCGGCGAGAAACGTCGCACTTGAGATAACGAATGCCAGAACAGCTACGACCTGAGCCGAAGGATCTCGGCGAAGCCGCCACCTTCATTCCTCATTCCTAATTATGGCACGTAATCATAACAAGAACTATGGCGATATGGTTACTTTCAGATCCGTCCCATTTCCGCCAATCGGTTGATCTGTGTCGCCACATAGCCGGCGCCGAAGCCATTGTCGATATTGACGGTGACGATGCCGTTCGCGCAGGAATTGATCATCGTCAAGAGCGCCGAAAGGCCGTGGAAGCTGGCGCCGTAGCCCACCGACGTCGGCACCGCGATGACGGGATTCTTCACAAGTCCGCCGATGACCGAGGCGAGCGCCCCTTCCATGCCTGCCACCGCGATGACGCAGTTCGCGCGGCGCACGATCGCCTCCTTCGAAAGGATGCGGTGGATGCCGCTGACGCCCACATCATAGACACGTTCGACATGCGTCCCGAAGTACTCTGCCGTCTGCGCCGCTTCCTCTGCGACGGAAATATCTGCCGTGCCGCCCGTGCAGATGGCCACGCAGCCGATGTGCGCCTTCTCCTTTTCCAGCTTCAGGATATGCGACACCGGGTCATAGGAGATCTCCGGCAGGAATTCCTTCACGATCTCATACTGGTGGGGAGAGGCGCGGGTGCCGAAGACTTCCCCCTCCACCTCATAGAGTCTTCGGAATATCTGTCCGATGAATTCGTCAGATTTCTCCTGGCAGTAGATCACTTCTGCAAAGCCGGAACGCTTCTTTCGATCCGTATCGAGCTTGGCAAATCCCATTTCCTCATAGGATCGCTCCGCCGGATTCTCACGGATGAGCGCCTCTGCGCAAGAGAGCGACAGCGCGCCGGACTTCACTTGGGTCAATATCTCTTGAATACTCATATATGTGTCCTTTGGTTGATTTGTTGTTGGTTTAGGTTCAAAGTTCAGGGTTCAGGGTTAGTCCACGGAGCGTGCTGCCCTTTGATTGCGTTTGAAAGTTTCGCTTGAATGAGAAATTAGAAATGAGAAATGGTGGTGCGGCGCATAAAAATATGGAAGCGCCACGGAGTATAAATAGTGGCGATGCCCGAAAGTAATATTCAAGTCCCCAGTCACTAGTTACTCGAGGCTCCTAATCCCTATTTCCCATCCATCGACCCCGAGCGGAACCCTTCCAGGTCCATGGTCACGTAGCGAAAGCCCAGCGCATGAAGGCGCGCGATGACTGCCTCACGATCTTCCACGAGCTTTGGGAGCTGAGCGGGGAGCACCTCGATGCGGGCGATATCCCCATGGCAGCGCACGCGAAACTGCAAAAAGCCCAGATCGAAAAGCAGCTGCTCCGCCGCTTCGACCGCGCGGAGCTTCTCCTCCGTGATCCTCGTGCCATAGGGGAAACGTGTCGCCAGACACGCAAAGGATGGCTTATTCCATGTGGGAAGTCCTTCCTTCTCCGACAGGATGCGGATCTCCTCCTTCGTGAGCGCCGCCTCCTTCAAAGGGCTCACGACGCCCAGCTCGGCAAGCGCTTTCAGCCCGGGGCGATAGCCCTTCGTATCACTGAAATTTGTCCCATCGATGATATAAGCGATCTGATGCTCCTTCGCCAGCTCGCCAAGAGACGAGAAGAGATAGGTCTTGCACCAGTAGCAGCGATCCTTCGGATTGTCAGCAAAGCCCGGCGCAGCAAACTGGTCTCTTTCCACGATCACCTGCCGGATGCCGCGGGACGTGCAGAAATCCTTCGCCTCTTCGATCTCACGCGCGGGGACGGAATTCAGCTTCATCGTCACCGCGACAGCCTGATCGCCGAGCACCTTAGAGGCTTCATGAAGAAGGAAGGTCGAGTCTACACCGCCGGAAAAAGCGACGGCGACCGAGCCAAGTGTTTTCAAATGTGCTTCAAGCGTTTTCTGCTTGAGAAGAATGCTTTCATGGATCATAGGAGAGGCTCCTTTGTTAGGGTTTAAGGTTCAGGGTTCAGGGTTAGCCCGTGGGACGTGCTGCCCTTTGATTGTGGGTGAAAGCCTCGCGCGCTCTCTAGTGAGGAGTTAGGAGTGGTGGTGCGGCACATAAAAATAGGGAAGCGCCGCGAGTATATATGGGGCGATGTCCGAAGGTGGCATTTAAGTCACTAGTCACTAGCCACCAGCCACTAATCCCTAGCCACTAGTCCCTAGCTACTAGAATCCAGTCACCCCAAAATATACTTCTTTCGCGTCTTGAAAAGCAAGACAGAAAGTCCGACGGCCGTGACGAACCAGCTCAGCGGATACACCATCATAAGGCAGTCAAAGCTGGGGATGGCAGGAAATACGGTCCCCATGTAAAGGATACGGAATCCGCAGATCCCGACGATCGTGATGAGCGCCGGAGAAAGTGAATTGCCAAAGCCACGGAGATAGGCGGAGATCATTTCGATGGCCAGATTCAAAGGCTCCGCCAGAATGATATAGCCCATGCGGGTGACGCCATAGCTGATGACCATCACATCGCTGGTAAAAAGTGCAAGCAGCGATGGCGAAAAATACAGGATGGGCGCTCCGATGATGACGCAGACGACCAGATTCTGCAAGGTGGTGATGACCCCGACGCGGCGGCAGCGCGCCATGTCGCCGGCCCCGTAGTTCTGCCCGACGAATGTCGTACATGCCTGCCCGAACGCATTGACAAAGATATAGCAAAGAATATCCAGATTGAACGCCGCCGCCGTTGCCGCCATGACATCCGCGCCAAGGCTGTTGATCGCCGACTGGATCACGATGTTCGACAGACAGAAGACCGCCGCCTGCAACCCGGCCGGTGTGCCGATGCGAAGGATCTCCCGTAAAATATACAGATCAAAGAACGATGCCCTGCATTCCAGATGGATCACATGCGTGCTGCGAAGCAGGATCGTCACCAGCATGGCGGAAGAAAGAAGCGTCGCACATGTCGTAGAGATCGCCACAGCTGCCACGCCCTGATGAAAAAACGCCACCAGCGTGTAGCTGATGATGACCTTGATGACCCCCGCCGCCGCCAGACAGAAGAGGGGCGTCTTCGTATCTCCCTGACTTCGGAAAATGGCAGACGCAAAATTATAGACCAGGATCCCCGGCAGAGCCAGGAAAAAAATGCGCAGATACTCTGCGGAGAGCGGCATAAGCGCATCCGGCACCTGAAGCAGCGAGAGCAGAGGCTCTGCGACAGCTTCGCTCAGACAGGTCATCACGATTCCTGCGGCAAGCGCAAAGGCAAGCGTCGAAAAGACCGCCCGATGGATCCCCTCCCGATTTTTCTTCCCTGTCATTTGGGAAATCACGACATTCGCCCCGATCGAAATGCCGATGAAAAATGTCACGATGAAACCGATGATGGGCGTATTGCTCCCGACAGCCGCCATCGCTTCCTTCCCGACAAACTGCCCCATGATGATGGTGTCGATGGTATTGAACACCTGCTGCAGCATGCCCGTCAGTGCTAGGAGCAACGCAAAACGGATCGTTTTCCTTCCGATCGGCCCATGCGTCATATCTATTTTTTTCATATATACCTCTTACCCGGCAGGCGAAGGGCAGCGATCGGGGGAAAAGGGAAATCATCTCTGCGCCCCGAAGCCGCCGGATGGCCTGCTACATATATTTCTTATTATATCATTCCTGACAACCTGCCTTGCAAGCGCGCCGCCTCTTGCCAAGACCGGCCATTGGCTCTATGATATAGAGGAATACAAATGTATGCAAATACCTTCTGGCTATCGAAAGGCATGCCTAAACAGTGACTGGTGACTGGGGGACTGGATTCTAGTAGCTAGGGACTAGTGGCTAGGGATTAGGAGTGGCTGGTGACTAGTGGCTTGGAGACATCCGACTCCCGTATCGCCATTTCGAGCGAAGCCCTCAAATCTTTGTCATTCGCATTCAAGTGGTCGATGTCAGGAACCCCTAAACGGGAAGCCTGTTATCTCAATAACCTTCGGGCATCGCCCCCCTTTACAAAAATCGACGCGGAGCGGCGCTCGGGTACTTTCATAAATCGCCTGCTTGAGACACTTCTTCCCGCTCGCTTGCATGCCACCAGTGCCCTATCCGCCCCCGTATCGCAAACCTTCGGGCATCGCCCCGTTTCGTCATCCTGAGCGGCGAGAAACGTCGTATGTTAAAAAATGGCTTATCTGAAATATGAGAACTGAGTCGAAGGATCTCGGCGAAGCCGCCACCTCCATTCCTCATTCCTCATTCCTAATTTCTCATTTGTTTTCCCCTTCTCCATACGAAATAATACACCGCTCCGGCAAGCGAAGAGGCGAGGCAGATCCCGCCATACATGAAAGAATAGCCGAAAGCCTCTGCAAAAAGCCCGAGGAAGGCCGCCGCAAAGCCCACACTGATATCCAGCGACCAGAAATAGGTCGACGTCGCGACACCCGCGCGGGAAGAAGGGGCGCTGCTGACCGCGATGGTCTGGAAGGCAGGCGCCAGCGCGCCGAAGCCGATCCCCAGCACCGCCGCAGAGAGGAGCAGGAGGAAAGGCCCCTCGACCTGCGAGAAGAGGAGAAAGCCCGCCGAGAAGAAAAGGAAGCCCGGATACACCGTATAGTCCGAGCCATGGTGATCGAAGAGGTAGCCGACAAACGGACGGGATACGACGATGACGAGCGCAAAGACGAGGAAGAAGAGACTCGTGTAAGAGCCTATACCAAGGCTTCTCGTGTACATGGGAATGAATGTCAGCACACCGCCGTAGGCAAAAAAGACAAGCCCGCCCAGGATGACCGCCGGAAGCGCCTTCTTTTCAAAGAAATCTGAAAAATGAAATCCGCGGTGCGTCTCTCCCGAAGGACATACCACGCGCGCGGGCAGCCGTTTCCCATTTCCGGAAACGATCGCACACGCAGCCATCAAAGAAAGGAAGAGAAACAGCACCGACGCACCGAAATGCTCGATGAGGATGAGCCCCACCAAAGGCCCCACGACCATCGCCATATTTCCACAGACCGCAAAGTAGCCGATCCCCTCTCCCTTTCGCCGGCTAGGAAGCACGAGCGCCGCCATCGCCGCCGAAGCCGTCGTCCCCAGCGCGAAGACGATCCCGTGAATGAGGCGCAGCGAAAGCGCGATCTCCAACCGATACGCAAGGAGAAAGCCCGTCATCAGGAGAAAGAGCAGCACGGAAACGATGAGGAGCAGGCGCTGCTTATTCACCGCATCGATCACACGCCCTGCGAGCGGGCGGGACACCACCGTGCCGATCTGAAAGCAGGTCATCGCCATCCCTGCCTCCCACTCGCCGAGCCCCAGATCATCCATGATGTAGACCGGCAGCGCCGCGATCATGATGTACTGCGACATGAAATAAAAGAAATTCGTGAGACCCATACCGATGAACTCACGGGTCCATAGTTTTTCCCCCATTCGTTTGTTCTCCTTGTTTTTCTCATAAAATAATTTTACTATTATAGCATAAAGAAAAGGTTGAAAGCAGGGATGAGTATCTAGGGGTAAGTGTCAAGTTTTCCTCGGTAATTCATTTGACTGTCGATAATTACTATC
>OLGJ01000889.1_pt1 | contig 15491 bp, 10 predicted proteins | sample 1605431 | NCBI WGS metagenome assembly OLGJ01 (sample SAMEA3888920, study PRJEB22519) | human gut metagenome | biome: human gut; feature: human-associated habitat; material: faeces | place: Denmark | collected 2009
CGATTCTATCCAACTTCCTGGCTCCCAGGTTCTGACCGCAATAGGTAGCCATCGCCACTCCGATGTTCTCGAAAACGCAGGTAAAGAGGTATTTGATGCGCATAGAAGCAGTAAATGCCGCCACATAAACCGTTCCAAGAGCGTTGTTGGCACTCTGGAGCATGATGAGGCCGATGGCAGTAATGGAGAACTGCAGACCCATCGGAACGCCGTTGTTCAGCAGTATGCTTACTTTCTTGTTGTCAAACTTCTTTTCCTCGCCCTTCGGAATCAGAATCTGCATCTTCTTTTGGATAAACCTGATACAGAGCAGCACGGAGATGCCCTGCGATAGCCAGGTGGCGATGCCTGCTCCCTCTACGCCTAACCCCATGCCGAGAATGAGAATGGCATCGAGTATGATGTTGATGACGGAGGCGGTGATGAGGAAATAGAATGGCTGCTTCGAGTTGCCCAGGGCACGGATCTGACCGGAGAGGAGGTTGTAGGCGATGGTGAAAGGTATCGCCGCAAACTGCAGCATCAGGAAGATGTAGGCGTCGTCGAAGACTTCCTTCGGCGTATTCACCAGGTGCAGTATCTTTCCGCAGAAGATGCAGGAAAGGAAGGTGATGACGACGGCAAACACCACGGCGATGCGGATGCTGTTGCTGACGTAAGTCCGCATCTTGGGGTAATCTTTGGCTCCGAATGACTGGGCGACCGGGATGGCGAAACCGGCACAGGAGCCGTTGCAGAAGCCCATGATGAGGAACATGATGGAGCTGGATGCGCCTACTGCCGCAAGTGCGCCCACGCCTATCCATCTTCCCACGATGGCGGCGTCGATAATGAGGTACATCTGCTGAAGGATGTAACCCAGGATGAGTGGTATTGCGAATTGGATGATGGCTCGCAAGGGCGAGCCTACCGTCATGTCGTTTACCGACTTTGAATTTTGGGTTTTGACCATTGAATGTTATGATTAGTTTTTGTTGTTATCCTATTCGAAAAGTTATTTTTTTCAGGAGTTAAAGGTGTTAAGGAGTTATCGCTCCCTTCGGTCGCTGAGGAGTTAAGACAACGGCCTTGAGGGAACGGTTAATTTCAAGTCCACAAAAGCATTTGTCTTAACTCCTTAACTCCTTTAACTCCTTCTTGATTTCTGCCATTTTGTTGCGGCGTCCGATGGAGAAGGTGTCGCCGTGGGTTTCCACGTAGTCGAAGAGCATGAAGGCCTTGCCGAGGAGTTCGTCCCTTGTGGGCTGCCCCACGGTGTCGGCCTCGTGATAATAGAGTTCGGCGAGCATGTCCATCTTGGAGAGTCGCTTCTCCTCGTCGGCGATGCCTGCCATGGCTTTCATCACGTCGTCGATGGTGGCGATGCTGTAGAAGGCATAAGGACCTACATATTGGTCGTAGAGCTCCTTGATCTTCTCGCGTCTCACCTCTACCTCTTTCTTTTCGAGCATTCTCTCGAGTGCGGCCATAAACTCTCGTATCAGCCGCTGTATGTAATCTCGTTGTAGCATAGTCTTATCTCTAATCCTCCGAATTATTCTTCTTTGCCTTGCAGTGCCTCCACATACTCCCACAGTTTCTTGTAGAAGGGATGCTTCGTCATGGTGTCTTTGTTGCCCAGGATGATGAGCTTCATGCGGGCACGCGTCATCGCCACGTTCATGCGGCGCAGGTCTTTCAGGAAACCGATCTGTCCCTCGTCATTGGACCGCACCAAGGAGATGAGGATCACGTCGCGCTCCTGTCCCTGGAATCCGTCCACCGTGTTGACGCTGATCAGGCGGCGGTAAGGCTTGAAGAACTCATACTTCTTGATGAGCCTCTTGAGGTATTGCACCTGAGCACGATAGGGCGAGATGATTCCCACGTCGATGCGCTCGTCTATTACGCGCTGCTTGCCTATCTTGGTGAAGTATTCCGCCAGGGTGAGGAGAGTAAGCTCCGCCTCTGCCTTGTTGATGCGGCCGAAGCTCTCGCCCACAAACTGCTCTTTGAAGTTCATGTCTACATTCTGCCGGGAAACTGGTGCTGAAACCGGATTATGATCCGCCGACGATGAACTGGATGCAGAATCCTCGGAAGCCTCTTCCCCCTCGATGGTTATCTGATTCTCCGTGTCTCCTGTGTCAATCCATGTGATGGCGTGGTCGTAGTCCAGGATGCTCCGGTATTTTATCTGTGGCGCACTCTGCACCTTGCCGTGGTAGAACCAGTCGCTCGAGAATCGCATGATTTCCTCGTTCATGCGGTATTGTATCTTCAGCAGCGTCACCACCTCGGGTTTGTTTTCGGCGATGCGCTCCATCAGCGTCTTGCCCAGTCCTGCTCTCATGGCGGCGATGCTCTTCACCGTAGGCGGCAGCTGACAGTGGTCGCCCGCCAGCACTACTCTGCCAGCTCTTCTCATCGGAATCCAGCAGGCTGCCTCTAAGGCTTGAGCTGCCTCGTCGATGAAGAGTGTGCCAAACTTCATCCCCTCCAAGAGTCGGTGGGACGAGCCTACCAACGTGCAGGCAATGACTCTTGCCTCGCCCATCAGCTCGGCGTTGATTCTTATCTCTATCTCGGCGGCACGGCTCTTCAGCCTGTCCATCTTCTGGTGGAAGTTCTCGCTTCCCTTCTTGCGGTTCTTGCGCAGTTCGCGGATGGCCTTGCGGATGGCCCACAGCTGCGGATAGTCGGGATGGCTCTCGAAGCGTCGCTCGTAGGTGAAACCGAGCATCTTGTCGTTGACTCGTGTCGGGTTGCCGATGCGCAGCACGTTGATGCCTCTGTCCACGAGTTTCTCTGAGATCCAGTCCACCGCCATGTTGCTCTGGGCGCACACCAGCACCTGGCTCTCCCGCATCAGCGTCTCGTTGATGGCTTCCACCAGTGTTGTTGTCTTTCCTGTTCCCGGAGGACCGTGCACGATGGCTACGTCCTTCGCCCACAGCACCTCGTTCACGGCCTGTTCCTGGGTGGGGTTGAGCCAGGGAAATCTCATGGGCTCAAAGCTGTATCGTTCTGCTTTCCGGTGCGAGTAGAAGAGGTCTCGCAGATAAGCCAGGCGGTTGTTCTTGGCTTTCATCGTGCGGTCGAGGGCGTCGAACATCATCTTGTAGCTCGTCTCGTCGAACGACAGCTGAACGCCCACTGGCACGTCAGCCTGCTGCAGTTCGAGCAGCGGTGCCGAGTCGGGTACGGTAATCACCATTCTGTCGCCGTCCACATAGCTCACGGTGCCTGTGAAGGAGAAGTATTTCAACATCTTCTTTCCTGTCTTCCCGTCTGTCTGCGCGGATTTGTTTTCCCCTGCCTTAAAGAACATGACGGGTCTTCCGAACTCAAAGTTGTGTTCGATGTCCTGGTCTTCGGTACGGAACACCTCTATGGCGTTTTGGTTGAGCGAGTTGTAGAAGCTTTTTCCTATGCGTAGCGGAAACCAGGCATCGCCTCTCTTCACCTTTCGCTGCATTCCCATCTGTTCGGTCTGTTTGCGAAAGGCTTCTTTCTCGGTGTAATACTCTATTTGCAGTAGAGTACGTTGCTGAAGCAGTGCTTGTATTGGTGATGTTTGTTCCATATCGTGTGCAAAAGTACTGCTTTTTTTTGGGAAAGATAAGTATTATCAAGAAAAATCACTTATCTTTGCATCATGAAATCATCTGTTCTTCTCAGCGAACTCAGCATCGGCTACCGCCATCGGGGCGAAACCAAGGTCGTAGCCCGTCATCTCACAGGCTGCCTCTGTGCCGGTGAGCTGACCTGCCTCATTGGTCCCAACGGCGTAGGCAAGTCTACCCTGTTGCGCACTCTTTCGGGCTTTCTCCGCCCCCTGCAGGGCGAGGTGCTGCTCGGTACTGGCAGCCGTCCCGTACCCCTTTCCAGCCTCACCCGTGGCGAGCTTTCGCGCCAGATGAGCATCGTACTCACCGCCAAGCCCGAGACCTCGGGTCTCACCGTTGCCGACCTTGTCGGCATGGGGCGTTCCCCTTATACCGGGTTCTGGGGCCGTCTGAGTCAGGCAGACCATGCCCTTGTCGCCGAAGCCATGCGTCAGGTCGGCATCAGTCATCTCAGCGACCGCAGGATAAGCACGTTGAGCGATGGCGAGCGACAGAAGACGATGATCGCCAAGGCATTGGCGCAGTCCACGCCCATCCTCTTCCTCGACGAGCCCACGGCGTTCTTAGACTATCCCAGCAAGGCAGAGATGCTGCAGCTGCTGCGCAGTCTGGCTCACGATCTTGGCAAGACCATCTTCCTCTCCACCCACGATATAGAAATGGCGCTTCAGCTTTCCGACCGCCTCTGGCTGATGCAGTCAGGCCGTTTCGAGACCGGCACACCGCACGAGTTGGCGGCCCGAGGCTCGCTCTCGCTGTTCATCGAGCATAACGGCATACACCTTGACAAGGATTCGCTGGCAATAAGGATTGAGGAAGAGTGAGGGGGGATAAAAATAAAAATTCTTTAAATAAAGCAACTTTTAGAATTATTTCGAAGTATAGTTAGAAATATTTTCGTATTTTTGCAAAGTATACTTTAAGATATTTCTGTGTGGACAAGCAAATTAATAGAAATATCATCATAGACTGTAGATAAATGCAGAGGATAACGCATAAGAGAATCAGGATTTCCTGGCTGCTGCTATTGGTTTACCTGCCGATGCTCATAGCCGTTACGTTTCACCATCATGGTGAAGCGCAGGGAACTCAGGCCGATTTCTTTTGTGCCGATTGCGCCCATCATGTTCATCACGACGGGCATCTGATAGCTCTGCAGAATACCATGCACGAATGTGTGCTCTGCCAATTGCAAAGCACTCCTTATCTGGCTCCATCCCTCTTGGTTTGGGTTGCCTTCGCCGTGCTACATCTCTCCTCTCGCCGTGCCTTCTGCTCTCCTTGCCTGTGCAGGGCGAAGGGGGTAAAATCTACCCGTGCTCCACCTTATTCTCTGTTATTATATAAATAACTGAATATTAACAGAATAAGGTAACAAACAACATAATGAGAACTATATTGAAATCAATAATACTGATGAGCCTGTGCTCGTCAGCTACAGCCTCTGCTATGGCTATAAACGAAGCAAATCATGATAAAGAAGAAGCAAACATTCATGAAGAGGAAGCATGCGATTCTACCAAGCACCAGCCGCTGACGGAATCGAGCGTGAAACTGAACGAAGTGGTGGTAACAGGTTTGACGGGCAGCCAGAAACTGAAGCAATCGCCTGCGCCAGTCTCCTTCGTTTCTGCCCGCCAGCTCGAAATGCAACCTTCTACCAACATCATCGACGCCATCGCCCACCAGCCTGGCGTTTCGCAGATTACCACGGGAAGCGGCATTTCAAAACCCGTTATCCGTGGCCTGGGCTATAACCGCGTGGTTGTGGTGAACGACGGAATAAGACAGGAAGGTCAGCAATGGGGCGATGAACACGGAATAGAAATCGACCCGGCTTCGGTTCATTCCGTAGAGATTCTGAAAGGTCCGGCAAGCCTCATGTATGGCTCTGATGCGATGGCAGGCGTCCTGATCTTCCACTCTGCTCCTACACTTGCCAAGGGCGACATGAGAGCGAATTTCTCTACGGGCTATCAAACCAACAACGGACTTTTTGACTATTCGCTCAACTTTGCCGGCAACCAGGGCGGATTCGTCTGGAACACCCGATACAGCGGCAAGATGGCGCATGCCTACAAGAACAAATACGATGGTTACGTATTCGGTTCTTCGCTCAGAGAACAGGCATTCTCGCAGCTTCTCGGCTGGAACTACCGAATGGGGCATTCGCACCTCACACTCGATTATTATCATCTCACTCCGGGCATCGTGGAGGGAGAAAGAGATGAGAAAACGGGAGAGCTGGAAGTGCCCGACGGCTACGATGTGAAGAGCTATGGCAAACCGATGCCTTATCAGCAGATTCATCATTACAAGGCTGTGCTGGATAATTCCTGGTTCCTGGGCGACGGCAACCTGAAACTCCTTCTGGGTTATCAGCAGAACCGACGTCAGGAGTTTGAGGAGGAAGAGAATCCGAAAGAATGTGGACTCGACTTCATGCTCCATACCGTGAATTACGACCTGCATTACCTTTCGCCGGAAATGAATGGATGGAAGTTCTCTACGGGCATCAACGGCATGTGGCAGCAGTCGATAAACAAAGGCTCTGAATTCCTGATTCCTGCCTATCATCTCTTCGATTATGGTGTATTTGCCACGGTGAGCAAGGAGATAGGCAAACTGAACCTGAGCGGAGGAATCAGATACGATCATCGCCACCTGCACAGCGGGGCTTTGAGAGAAGAAGAGTCTTCGGAAAACAATGGAGGATTGGCTGGTCCCGATTCAGATCATGATGCTTTCCGCTTCCAGGCTTTCAAGCGCAGCTTTGAGGGAGTAACCGGCAGCATCGGATTGGCTTACGAAATCCTGCCCGATTTCAATATCAAGCTGAACGTAGCAAGAGGTTTCCGTGCTCCAAACATCAGCGAATTAGCATCTAACGGTGTGCATGAGGGAACCCAGCGATACGAATTGGGAAATACCAGTTTGAAGCCGGAAAACAGTTGGCAATTCGACCTTGGTTTAGATTATTCTTCGCCTATCATTTCGGCTTCCCTTTCTCTGTTTGCCAATCGCATCAACCATTACATCTACAGCGAGAAGTTGGCTGATGAGAATAATCAGCCTGTCCTCATCGACGACACGCCCGCCTATCAGTTTACATCAGGCGACGCCCGCATTCTGGGTGGTGAGGCAAGCATCGACATCCATCCTGTAGAGCGTCTGCATTTCGGCAACACCTTCTCGTATGTCAACTCCGTGCAGTTGCATCAGCCTGCCGAATCAAAGTATCTGCCATTCACCCCAGCCCCTCGTTGGGTTTCGGATGTAAGGTATGAGTTTGTCTGCGACGGCAAGACTTTCGACCATCTCTTCGTTAAGCTGCAGATGGACTGCAATCTTCGCCAGAACCATTATTTTGCAGCCAACGAGACGGAGACCGCCACGCCATCCTACACCTTATTGAATATTTACGCAGGAACCGACGTGAAGCTCCACGGCAAGCGCCTTCTCTCGCTCTATCTTTCTGGCGAGAACCTTACCAACCGTGCTTACCAGAACCACCTGAGCCGTCTGAAGTATCTTGACGTAAACCAGGTGACGGGCAGAAGAGGCGTTTACAATATGGGGCGCAACTTCAGCATAAAAGTTGTGGTTCCGATAGAACTGTAACTCCCCCTTTTAGGATAAGCAATTCTGCATCAGAAATCTGAATTCTGAATAAACAAGTGCCGATAAGGGTGCCAAAAGTTGCAGGAAAAGTAACTTTTGACACCACTATCGGCATTTTTCCGTCTAATGATTAGACAATCATGGCCGCCTTTCTATGATATTTTATGTCTTCGAAGCCGAAAGTCCCTTGACAAACGTGCGCAGCTTTAAGAGAGAATGATAAAAAACAAACCATGATTAAGAAATAAGGAACAATATTGATTGTTGATGACAACCGCAGACATTTTTACTGGAAAAGTTTGGTGCTTATCCATAAAAAACGTATCTTTGTCCCCACAAATACAGAAGATTATGACATTCGAAAAGGAGATCAAGGAATACGAGGATTTGAGACGCAAATATCAAACCCTTATCATCAATAAGATGGATAGAGAAGAGTACATCAAATATAATGAAGTACTCTTCTCTACCCATTCGTGCGCCATTGAAGGCAATTCATTCTCCGTAGATGATACCCGGGAACTGAAGGAGAAAGGTTTGGGGATGATTCCTGCCGGAAAGACGCTCTTCGAGGCTTTCGAAATGCTTGACCACTTCGAAGCCTTCGAGTATATGATGCAAAACACGCAGCATCCACTCGACGAGAGTCTTCTGAAAGAAATCAACAGGCGGGTTACCAGCCACACGCTTTCCTACCATTCTCCTGAAGCCATTCCGGGCGAATACACAACCACAGACATGGCTGCTGGCGACACGGTATTTGGCGACCACGAAGAACTCATCGCCAGAGTTCCCAAGCTGTTGGAATCTACCGAAAAAGCCATCGTTTCGGCAGCCGTTCATCCCGTGATTCTTGCAGCCCGCTTCCATGGCTTCTACGAATATCTTCATCCGTTCCGTGATGGGAATGGAAGAACAGGCCGACTCGTCAGCAACTACATTCTCTTAAGATTGAATCATCCTCTCCTCATCATCCCATCCGAAGCCCGCCAGGAATACATTTCTGCCCTCCGTATGATTCGTACGGAAGCAACTGACGAGCACCTCATCCGCTTCTTCTTCAAGATGGCAATACAGAGGATGGAAGAAGAGCTGAAGCAAAAAGAGGCTAACACCAAGCGATTTATGACTTTTCTCTTCTAATATGGTCAAACATTTTGCGGATTTCGGCATATTTGCACCAAAACATTTTGCGGATTTCGGCATATTCGCACCAAAACATTTTGCGGATTTCGGCATATTCGCACCAAAACATTTTACGGATTTCGGCAAAATAAGGTTAAAACGCCCGCGCATGATAAGGACAAGAGCCGTACCAAAACAGCATTTCTCCTGATAATCAAGTCATTATACAAAAACCCTTATTAAACAAACTGTCCAACAATTAGACACCACCATCTAATTGTTGGACAGAAACCTCAAATTAAAACTGATCATTCTAAACAGCAGCTAACACTCCTGCCATTTCAAGGAATGACTATATAAAACTTTTCCATATTCTCCAAAACCATATTCTTCAAAAGAAAATAACCAAGAATATTCCTAAACACTTCAGAAACGATAGACAGCAAAGCTGTGTGGCTTCAATGTGGCATGAAGCAGGATCTCTCCTTTCTTATTTCTTCACAGGCACAAGGACAAAGCTGAAGCTCTTGTTGCCGGCATGTACGCGATAAGGAGCCAAAGGCCATGCGCCCCAGGAGTTCTCGCCTCCCACTCCATAATGTTCGCCATCGAGGAAGAGGTTGGTGAATCTTGACTTCTGCAGATTAAAGCTGTGGCGCTGTTCCTTCTCGTCGCCATCGTCCAACTCGTCGGTATCGAAGTGAAGGGCTGAGGCATAGAAAGGCTGACAGCTCTTTACCGTCAGTCCGAAACCATTGCTGTCGGTCTGCTTCCACCAGCGCATATCGCTCTTGGTTCCGCTTTCCTGTGGACGGATGTAGGGGAAATATTGATTGTCGGCCTGGTCGCGATAGATGCCTATGCGCATGCATTCCTTTCGGTCGGAATAGTTCTCTATAGGTCCTCGGCCATAGTACTCGCTCTCCGACATATCGTAAGGCAACTGCATGAGCATGCCGAAGCGGAAGAGGTCGTCCGCCTTCTCGCCTTCTGCCATCTGAAGGGTTTCGGTGACTTTCAACATGCCTGTATTCGCCATGACGAGATAGGTCACCGACAGGTCGGCTTTCAGTTGTGGCAGGGTGTAGGTGGCACAGATGCTGAAGGTGTTCGCCTTCTTGTCCTTTGCTGTCGTGAGGGTTTTCAGAGTCAGCTCAGGCTGCTTCCACAACTTGAACTTCTTCTGCAGACCAGCGCCCATGTCGTTGTCGGTGGGAGCTCGCCAGAAGTTGGGTTTCAAGGTTCCGCCCTCGCCCAGGAGCGACTTGCCCTGACAGGTAAAGGCAGAGATGAGTCCCGTGGCGCGGCTTATCTTCAGGGTGAGGTCGGGAGTGACGACAGCCAGGTCGGCTTCGCCCTTCCGGTCGATGAGTTTTGCCTTCACGTTCTTGCCGGCTGGGGTGCTTGCCTGTTTTGACGTACAATGTCCGCAGCATGATTTCTCCTTCACCGCCAACTGACTGTAGGCTATGATCTGTCCTGCCTCCATGAGCGGCTCTGCCTTCTTCAGTCGGAAGTCAATATCGAGGAACACCTCCTTGCCCTTCACCTTCGACAGGTCGTAAGGAATGGTGAAAGTCTTGGTCTGCTGTGGAGCCACGTCGATGTCGGCAAGGGTTCCGTTCTGAGTCTCCACGCCATCTTCTATCAGGCTCCACGCCAGGGCGCAGTTGCTCAGGTCGGCGAAGAAATTCTCATTATATACATTCACCTCTCCCTTCTGAGCGTCCTTCATCGTGGTCCAGATGTTCTGATACTGATAAGCCAACTCGTAGGCATGAGGATTGAGCTGACGGTCGGGACCTACGATTCCATTGCAGTTGAAATTGTTGTCGCTGGGGTCGTATTTGTTATAGTCGCCACCGTAGGTGTATTCTATCTGCCGCAGCTGCTCGTTGCTCATGGCTTCTGCCTTGATGCTCATAGGCTTCTGTGGATGGCGATGCAGTGCCTGGTCGACGAAGTCCCAGTCGAAACCGCCCTGGAAGATGGGATACTTACGCACAAGCGCCCAATAGTCGCTCAGATTGCCACCCGAATTGCCCATGGTGTGGTTGTACTCACATTGTATAAGAGGCTTGTTGCTCGCAGGATTCTTGCTGTATGCCTCGCAGTCTTTCACCGAATAATACATCGGACAGTAAATATCGGTTCCATCACCATGGCCTGCCTGCTCATACTGCACAGGACGGCTCTGATCCTGACTCTTGATCCACTTGTACGCCTGCATGAAGTTGTCGCTCATCACGGTCTCATTGCCCAGGCTCCAGGTTACGATCGAGGGATGGTTGTAGAAGTTGCACACGTTGTGCTGGTTGCGCTCCATAATCTGTCGGGCAAACATAGGCTTTCCGGCTGCGGCATCCTTGCCATACTGGAAACCGTGACTCTCCTGGTTGGCTTCTGCCACCACATAGATGCCATACTCGTCGCAGAGGTCGTACCAACGTGGATCGTCGGGATAGTGACAGGTTCGCACGGCGTTGATGTTCAGTCGTTTCATCAGGCGTATATCCTGCAGCATGCGCTCCATGCTTACCACGTATCCACCATCAGGATCCATCTCATGACGGTTGGCTCCCTTGATGAGTACAGGCTGACCGTTGACCAAGAACTGGCGGTTCTTTATTTCCACCTTGCGAAAACCCACCTTGACGGGTGTCACACTGGCCTGCATGTCGGCTCTTTTGCCAACTCCCGACAGCGAAACCTGCAGGGTGTAGAGATAAGGTGTTTCGGCTGTCCACTTATGAGGATTGTCTACCTTCATAGACAGCTGAGCCAGACCATTCTTGGCAACCCCGACAGCTGTTGCCACCTGCTTGCCGTCCTTGTCGAAGAGGATGAGGTTGAGGGTTCCGTGGCCCTTCACCTTGGCTGCCACCTGCAGCACGCCGTCCTTGTAATTGTTCACCAGATCGGGAGTGATGCGAATGTCCTCAAGCTGCAGATGGGCGTCACGGGCATAGAGATAGTTCTCGCGAGCCACACCACTCAGACGCCAGAAGTCCTGATCCTCGCACCAGGAACCGTCGCACCAACGGAATGTCTGGAAGGCTATGAGGTTCTTGCCCTTCTTTAGGAAGGGAGTGATGTCGAACTCGGCTGCCACCTTGCCGTCTTCTGCATAGCCGGCAAACTGTCCGTTCACATATAGATAAATATTGGAAGTTACGCTTCCGAAGTGGGCTATCACCTGCTTGCCGTCCCAGTTGGCAGGAATGTCTATCTGTCGACGGTAAGAGCCCACATGATTGTCCTTGACTGGCACGGCAGGCGGCTGCTCATCGAAATGTCCGCGCCAGGCAAAGCCTATGTTCACATACTCCGGCTGACCATAGCCGTTGAGTTCCCAGATGCCAGGAACAGGAATCGTGCCCCAATGAGAGTCATCGAGATTGGTAAGATAGAAATCTGTTGGGCGCTGGTCGGCATTCTCCACCCACTTGAACTTCCATATTCCGTCAAGAGAAAGGAAATTCTGACTCATCGTCTTGTCTACACTGGAAAGATTGCGGCTCTTTACCACTCCGCCTTCCTCATACACCATGTCGTCAAAGGGATAGGTGAAGAAGGATGTGTGAAGAGGCAAACGGTTGATTTCGTTCACCTGCAGGTCGTGCCACTCGGTGAAAGTGGGTTGCTGAACGGTTGTCTTGTTCATTTTCCGGGCTATTGTCTTAGGCTTCTTGGCTCCGTAAGAGTACATGGCCAAAGCTGCCAAACCTAAAGTAAGGAATAGTTTTCGTTTCATTGTTGTTGAATGATATAAAGGGATTTGTTTGGTTTATCCAGTTCATCAGAGTCCCCTTGCCGCAAGCGTCAGGAACTCTATTTTTGCAAAATTGTTGTTGTCTTGCTGCAAAAATAAGTTTTTTTTCTGACTTGGCAATCATTCTTTATGTTAAAAATGTTATCTTTACACTTATTCTCTTAAAAAGGATGACTTTGTATCGACATACAGACAAACATCTACGCCCGTCATTCTCACTTTTCAAACTGGTAAAATGAATCTGCCCAACTGGATAACTCAACTCCCGTAAAAACTCCTGAAAGAACTCCCAGATCAGCAAAACACAAGAATAATTAAAACTTTTCAATATTCATCGAAATAAAATGAGAAAAAACTTTGCTCTTTTGTAAAAAAAACAGTATCTTTGTCACCAGAAACAGACAACATAACGACATTAAGAACATGATGACTATCGAAGAATACAGAGCTGCCATACTGAAGGCTTTGCTCGATGCGAAAAACGAGGACGGCACTCCTGCCATCACAGCCAAGGAAGCAGAGGAAGCCCTTCGTGGCTTTACGGATGACGAACTGAACGACGGCATTCTGTGGAACACACCAGAAGACGTTGCTGCCATCATCCTCGAAGGTGTATAGACCTTCAGGATAGCAGTTACGAGTTTTTTATTCTCTGCTCTCGGTACTATTCTCGAAAGAGTGTAGACCTCTGGGGGAGATTGCCCTTAAAATTTATCGTAATTTATTTTGCATTGTCCTTTATTTGCAGTAACTTTGCACCGCAAAACACATTCCTGCCAAAGAAGGAGAATGTTTCTTGCATAATTATTGAATAATTACCGGTAAAATTAATATAAATGAAGATAGAAAACGAAATCATCAGCTCGGTCATCGCTGCGGTGAAAGAGCTTTACGGACAGGACGTGCCTGAGAAAATGGTGGCCCTGCAGAAAACCAAGAGTAATTTCGAAGGAAACCTTACCCTCGTCGTGTTCCCATTCCTCAAAATGTCAAAGAAGAAACCTGAGGATACTGCACAGGAAATTGGCGAATACCTGAAGAAGAACTGCTGCAATGTGATTGCCGACTTCAATGTGGTTAAAGGTTTCCTGAATCTTTCTATCGCTCCTGCCGCATGGGTAGGACTCTTGAACACCATCAACGCTGACCCTAAGTTCGGTGAGAAGCCTGTTACAGAGAATAGCCCACTCGTCATGATCGAGTACTCTTCACCAAACACCAACAAGCCTCTCCACCTCGGTCACGTGCGCAACAACCTCCTGGGCTGGTCATTGGCTCAGATTATGGAGGCCAACGGCAACAAGGTGATCAAGACAAACATCGTGAACGACCGTGGTATTCACATCTGCAAGTCTATGCTCGCCTGGCTCAAGTGGGGCAATGGCGAGACTCCTGAGACTTCGGGCAAGAAGGGCGACCACCTCATCGGCGACTACTATGTGGCTTTCGACAAGCACTATCGTGAGGAAATAGCCGAGCTCAAGGCTCAGTACATGAAGGAGGGCATGGAGGAAGAAGCTGCCACAGAAAAGGCTAAGGCAGAGGCTCCGCTCATCAAGGAAGCTCACGAGATGCTCGTGAAGTGGGAAAACAACGACCCTGAGGTTCGTGCTCTCTGGGAGAAGATGAACAACTGGGTGTACGCCGGCTTCGACGAGACTTACAAGATGATGGGCGTAAGCTTCGACAAGATATATTATGAGTCAAACACCTACCTCGAAGGAAAGAAGAAGGTAGAGGAAGGACTGGAGAAGGGACTCTTCTTCCGCAAGGACGACAACTCGGTTTGGGCTGACCTTACCGATGAGGGACTCGACCAGAAGCTCCTGCTCCGTTCCGACGGCACTTCTGTCTACATGACTCAGGACATCGGTACTGCCGACCTCCGCTTCAAGGACTTCCCTATCGACAAGATGATCTACGTGGTAGGCAACGAGCAGAACTATCACTTCCAGGTGCTCTCTATCCTGCTCGACCGCCTCGGCTTCAAGTGGGGTAAGGACTTGGTTCACTTCTCTTACGGAATGGTAGAGTTGCCTAACGGTAAGATGAAGAGCCGCGAGGGAACCGTAGTAGACGCCGACGACCTGATGGCAGAGATGATCAAGGACGCTCGACAAACCAGCGATGAGCTGGGCAAGTTCAAGGACATGAGCGAGGAAGAGCGTCAGGAGATTTCACGCATCGTGGGTCTTGGAGCCTTGAAATATTTCATCCTCAAGGTGGACGCACGCAAGAATATGCTCTTCAACCCAGAAGAGAGCATCGACTTCAACGGCAACACTGGTCCTTTCATCCAGTACACCTATGCCCGTATACGCAGCATCATGCGCAAGGCAGCCGCCGAGGGCATTGAGATTCCTGCCACATTGAGCGCAGATGCTCCTATCAATGAGAAGGAGATTGACCTCATACAGAAGATGAACGACTTCGCCACAGCCGTGGCTGATGCGGGCAACAACTACAACCCTGCCGGCATAGCCAACTACTGCTACGAGCTGACCAAGGAGTTCAACCAGTTCTATCACGACTACAGCATCCTGAATGCTGAGAGCGAGGCTGAGAAGACTACACGCTTAGTACTGGCTGCCAACATCGCCAAGATTCTGAAGAACGGTATGGCGCTGCTCGGCATCGAGGTTCCTGAAAGAATGTAATGAATAACCTACAATTTAATATAAAGAATATTGACTATTGACAAATAATGAGCAACCCCAGAGCCAAGAGCTCTGGGGAATGCTCATTTCGTTTTTTTACCCACTACAGCTATTTTCTATCATCAATGAACAAATTGCCAGCCAATCCTCCTTCATGGAGAAACGACACCGTGCTGCCCTTGCCCATGGAAGTGAATGCCAACGCATGGGCTGTTGACGCAGCCTGCTCGGGAAACCCCGGACCGATGGAATACCAATGCATCGACCTGCAGACAGGAGCACAGGTGTTTCACTATGGACCGCTGCACGGCACCAACAACATTGGCGAATTTCTTGCCATCGTGCACGCCTTGGCTCTCATGGAGCAAAGGGGCATTACCGACAAGGTGATCTATAGCGACAGCGTGAACGCACAACTGTGGGTACAGAAGAAACAATGCAAGACCAAGCTGGAACGCAACGCGCAGACTGAACAACTATATCAAATCATAGCCCGAGGCGAGAATTGGCTCCGTACGCACAACATCACAACCCCCATACTGAAATGGGAAACTAAGAAATGGGGTGAGATTCCTGCCGACTTCGGAAGAAAAGGATAGGAAACAAAGAATACGAGTTGGACATTAGAAGCCATCCTCGCCCGACAAGCGCTCGTGGAATGCAGCGGAAAAGAGACCAACAGCCTGGGAGAGGAAAGCTGACTGAGGG
>OLGJ01000895.1_pt1 | contig 15444 bp, 10 predicted proteins | sample 1605431 | NCBI WGS metagenome assembly OLGJ01 (sample SAMEA3888920, study PRJEB22519) | human gut metagenome | biome: human gut; feature: human-associated habitat; material: faeces | place: Denmark | collected 2009
AGTGTTCGTTTCATTATCTTTTCTTTTTATGCTTTTGTGGAGAAGCGTATGTTTTGTTTGAATATGATGCTCTACTTTTGATGTAGAAGGAAAAATATTTGGGGAGGAAAGAATCCCTCCCCAAATATGTATAATTAGATTAGAGATCGAAATCGTTAATGTTTACTGTCCAAGGCTCTACGTTAGCATTGATAATCAGATATGTCTTTTTATCTTCCGGTTCTTTAACTGGATCTGGCGTTCCTAAATCACTAATGGTTCTAACAGACAATTTGTACCAGTTGTTGCGGATGATAGATGCTCCTTCAGTTGCATGCAGGATTTCTGCTTCATAGTAGCAACGACCTGATTTATATCTTTTCACTCCATAAGCTTCTTTCAAAACTTGATCATTTGTTTTAAATTCTTCTGGAATTGAAACAGCAGCTGTCAATGTTTCCCAATTTTTGTATGCTGTAACTACTTTAGCAGCACCTTCAAATCTAGCCCAAACATAGAAGTCTGTTGTAATAGCTTCACCGTCGAATAATACTTCTCCTACATAATGAACGCGAGTCGGAGTTTCATTACCGAAGTTTTCATAGCAGTATGTATTGCCAGCTGCAATCCACTTGTAACTGTCGTATGATGCTGTATTATTTTGTGCAATATATGGTTGTAGATAGCTGCTAGTGATAGAAGTACTTGCTTTCAGTGCGTAAGAATCATCAGATAAATTTGAATAAGAATGCTCAGTAATCTTGATAGTGATAGCATCCTTGTTAGTCAGTTCAGAAGTTTCAGAGATAGGATATGCTTTTGTTGCTTCTGTCATTTCATCTAATTTGGCAACAACTCTGCTAACAGTAATAGGAACAGTAACAACTTCTCCATAAGTCAATTTTTGATTCATTGCTGTACCGGTCATGAGGAAACTGTTTGATTCAGCAGCTAAACCAGTTCCAGTCAGGTAATCTAAAGTTGCAGGCAATGATGCTATTTTATTTACTGCCAACGTAGCCAAGTCTGCAGTGCTAAGGCTGGCTATCAATGCATCACTAGGATTAACGAATGCGTAAATATCAGTACCACCAGCACTACCATCTACTTCAAATTGTTCAGTTGAATATTGTGCAACTTTGCCATTGTCAGCAGGCTCTTTTTCCAGTTTCAAATTTTTTGTTACGATACGCTTGTCTCCGCGATCATAGTTAAGTACTACAGTAATATCTGCTGCTTTCCATTCAAATTCTTCGCCTGCGTCTGTACCACCTGCTGTAACAGTTCTGGTTCCTGTTCCTGAATCAGCGAATGTGAAATTGATTTTCATGCTCGCTTTTTCACCTGTTGTTGGTTGAGTACCGTTATCAACGATCTCGTCAATGTCATTGTTGCTACAAGCTGTCATGGCTGCTACTGCCAAACCTGCTAATAATAAATTTTTTACTTTCATTTTCGTTTTGATTTTAATGTGTGATGCAATAATTCTTTTTTATGGTCGCATATACTATATAATATGTATAGCAATGCCGTTTTTTGTTTTTTGATTTTTTGGGGTGAGAGTCATCCGAGAGATGAGGGTCGTTTGTTTTGTTAAACATCAGTTCTTTTGGTTGGAAGTCCCTATTATATGATAAGGAATAAGAGATACTTCCGAGGGGGGCATTCTTTTTGTTTGTTCTTTATAGGCAATGTTACTTTTATTTGTTTGTTACTATACTTGTTTGTTTTAATTCTCTTGTCTTTGGCTAAGGAACCTTTGTCCCTTATCGACATTGCAAAGATATGGGGGAAATGCGAGATTGCTAATCGGTGTTTTTTTCAAATTTTAAGGTGTTTTTGTCAATCTTTGAAATGGTCTTTTTTGATGGGTGAATCAGTCGCTTTTTGAACGATTTTCAGCTCGGGTGAATGTTTTGCCACCCTTATTTTGCTTTTACCACCGTTATAAAATCCGATCTTTTTTTATTTTATTTCTTTGTTCTTGGCTAGAATATGCAACTATTTGTGCTGATTGAGCAAATTAGCCCTTCTGTCTTCGACTTTGAATGATTCTGCCATCATCTCAGATTGGGCTTTTAGTGGCAGGTGAATCCACTACATGAGAATAATGGTAATCAATAGCAAGAATGAGTATCAAGAATGGGTGCTGAACAGGGGGAGCCATAGCAGATAGAAAACATTATCTTTGCAAATCGTTGTTTAATCTCATGGAATAAACTAACTTTGTTCATGTTAATTATAAAAAGGTCAGCCAATATGAATCGATTGAAAGGAATACCTTATGGAATATCGGATTTCAACCGGTTGAGGAACGACAATTTTTATTTTGTGGATAAGACCATATACCTGCCTCTTATCGAAAGAATGCCGAGTTATCTTTCCCTTACCCGTCCCCGTCGCTTTGGGAAAAGCCTGTTCCTGAGCATGATGCGTACTTATTATGACCTGTTGCAGCGGGACAACTTCGACAGGTATTTCGGTGATTTGTGGATTGGCGCTCATCCCACCGATCAGAGAAACCACTATCAGGTACTTTATTTCGATTTCTCGAAAGCCGGTTGTTCCGTTCCGGGAGATGGCATGATGGCCAGTTTCAATGAATATTCCAGTCTTGTTATTAATCAGTTCGCAGATGATTACGCTTCTTTTTACGATCCGGATTTCAAGTCGACTGTCGAAAGTATAAGCAGCGCCAAGGCAAAGTTGTCTTATATCGAACTGAAGGCAAAAGCCAAGGGGTATCCCTTATACCTTATTATAGATGAATACGATAACTTCACGAATGTCATATTGAGCGAACACGGTCAGAAGATGTTTCACGATCTGACACATGCCAGTGGCTTTTATCGTGAATATTTCAAGCAATATAAAGGTATGTTCGACCGTATATTCCTGATGGGGGTTAGTCCGGTCACGCTGGATGACCTGTCCAGCGGATACAATATAGACTGGAATATTCCGATCTTATCGACTGATTCCCGCTTTAATGCTATGATGGGATTCAGTGAAACGGAAGTACGCGAAATGTTTCGGTATTATCAGGAAAACGATGCATTGCCCGGTGATATTGAGGCGATGATAGCGGAAATGAAGCCTTGGTATGATAATTATTGTTTTGCACGAATGAGCTTGGGAGATGATAGAGTTTTTAATTGTGATATGACTTTATATAATTTACGTAGCCAGTTTGATTTTCATCGTTCCCCCGAAGAAATGGTTGACAAAAACATCCGTACCGATTACAGTAAGTTAAAGATGCTTGCCCGTATCGACCATGACAGCGCTCACGAAGGAAGTCGCATGAGTACCATTGAGGAGATAGCGGCGAAAGGAGAGATTTTGGTGAACCTCCATACTTCGTTTCCGGCAGAACGGGTAGCGGATGTCGACAATTTTCGCAGCCTGCTCTATTATTACGGATTGCTCACCATGTGTGGCACACGCGGAGATCGCCTGCGAATGTGCATTCCCAATCATTGTGTGCGTGAGCAATATTTCGGCTTTCTGCGCGAATATTATCAGCAGGCTCATCCGTTAGATCTTTCTCGTTTGAAAGATCAGATAGACGATCTCGCTTACGATGGCGTTTGGAAGCCATTTTTCGAATCCATCGCCTCTGCTTATCGCGAAAACTCCTCCGTTCGTGACGGCATGGAAGGAGAGCGAAATCTGCAAGGCTTCCTCAAAGCCTATCTTGCTCTTGCTTCCTATTATCTGGTAGAACCGGAACTGGAAATGAACTATGGTTACTGCGATTTCTTCCTGTTGCCCGACAAGCAGCGCTATCCGGACATTGAGCACAGCTACATCATCGAACTCAAATACGCTGCCCGCACCGCTACCGATGCGGAACTTGCAATGCAAGCCGACGAAGGGCATCGCCAACTTCTTCAATACAGCGAAGATAAAGTGGCCCGACAATTGGTGTCGAGGACGACTTTTCACCGGTTGCTGATCCAGTTTCGCGGCTGGGACATGGTGCGCTGTGAGGAAGTCTGAAGGATGCCACCTGTTGGGATTCAGCTTGTTCAGCCTTGCCGTATCCCTCTGTTTTTCGGCATTTCGGCTGAAAGCACTACCGGGAAATAAAAAATATTGCTTTCAGTGCTTTCAGCCGGAATGTTAAAATTGACTTATCGGCGTACCACCAAATATACATTTCCGTATTCCGTGTGCTTCCGTTCTACTCCTAGTTTTATTAAGACTTGTGCCAGGTGGTTCGGATTGAAACCTCGTAGAGCGGCGGCATTCCGTTTCTTCAGTTCTTTATAAATGTCGGCTGCGGAAAGTTGCAAATATTTCTCTTCTGCCGAGGCATCCATGCGGAAACAACTGAAAAATACATCTTCGGCTGAGCTGGTGCGATAAAAGGGAGCATTGTTCTGTTGAATTTCCCGCTCCGTTTCTTTGCTGAACCAATACGGATGCCCGTCGGCAAGCTCCGCCTTCAGTTGGGCAAAAATCTGTTCGTGCTCGATTCCCTCACAATCTATCGGCTTTTCTACTTCCACACAGAAGAAACGACGGCTGCCTGTCGGATCACTCATCAGATCGAAACGGTTCGAAGTTCCGATAAAAGAAGCGATACGTGGCAAGTCCCGAAAATTACGTTGGTAAGCTTTGCAGACGTGGAGGCTCGACATCTGCATCAGATTTTTCAGAAGCGGCATCTTCTTTTCCGCATATTTGTCGAATTCATCCAGATTGATGAGTCCCATTTCTGATAGAAGCCGTTCTGCCTGTCCTTCTGATGTCAGTTTCAGATTGTCCATATAGTAACGTTGCAGCACTTTGGGCATCAGAGACTTACAGAAAGTTGATTTCATCCGTCCCTGTTCAGCACTTATCAGGATGGGGGCTACGCTGTTGGCATGGACGCCCGTTTTTCCTGTCCATTGGGCGGCAAGTCCCAGCATCCATGTGTGGAATCCCTTTATCCATAAGGGCAGGGCAGATACACGCCGGGCAAGCGGAGTCAATCGGTCGATGCCGTCCCAGGGAGGCAGTTCGTCCATGTAAAGCCGGAAGGGATGGTACTCTCCGATCTGAGTGGAATAGATGTAGCGGCTCACATCTTTATCCCAGCAGGAGATACCTTCCGCATGAGCTTCCATGCAGAGCGTGTTCAGTTCACGTTTCCCGATGGGACGGAATTCTTTGTTGGTTCCGCTTAATGGGCGAAATTCGGTTTCTTCCGTCAGTCGGTTGTAGCGGAAGTCATAGTTGGCCCGCAAAAAGGAGTTTACCCGCTCCGTCAGGCAGGCGGAACCATTGGAGGGCTGCTGCTTCGCTTCGGGCATAGCGGGGACGGGAGGTTCCGGTGCTGCCGGCAGGGGAGGGGCTTCCGGAGATTTGACTTCAGTGCTGCCGGTAATGGCTGCGGCGTTTGGCATAAATACGTTCTCTGTTTTCCACGCCTTTATCAGCATGGCAATCATTTGGGTTACTTTTTCCATCATATCTGTTGTTTTTTATAAGTTTCGTGCATCAAAGTTACCATCTGAGGATAGGGGTTTGCAAGTGTTTCCGCAAGAATCTTCCAAGTACTTCTGTTTATGAAATAGCGTAGGAAACATTAGGTTTTCCTGCCTTTATGTTATAACTTTGGAGCCGCAAACATCAGAGGCTAATGAAGATTAGCTGAACAGCTATCCTTCATTAGTCAATCGGCTAATCTCCATTAGCCGGGCAGTCATAGTTCGTTAGCCGTTGAAGATGAGGCTTCTTTCATCGGAAGTTTCTATAGGAATAACAGATCAGAAGTACTTATATAAAAGAAAAGCTATGGCTATATTATTTGACTGGTATGAGAATCCGGTATCACCGGACCAACCGAAGAAAAAAAGATTCCATCCTCGTATTGCTTACAATGGTCAGGTCGATACGGACGAAATCAGGAGTAAGATTCAATCCCGCTGCACGCTGAACGAGGTAGATGTGAGGGCAGTGCTGGATGCGCTTTCTCAAGTAATGGGAGAGGAATTGGGCGAAGGACGGCAGATCCATCTGGACGGCATCGGGTATTTTTATCCCACGCTGACTGCTACGGAAGAGATCGCTGCCGATACCCCACGCCGGAATATGAAAATAAAGTTGAAAGCGATCCGCTTTCGCTCGGATCAGAAATTGAAAAACTCAATCGGATTAATTAAGGTAAAGCAGCTGAAGAAGAATTTTCATTCAGCCAAACTGTCGGAAGTGGAAATTGACATGTTGCTGAAGGGATATTTCAGTACACATCAGATGATGCAGCGCAGCGACTTTCAGGCATTGTGCGGCATGTTGCGTTCTACGGCTATGATTCATATCCGGAGAATTTGCCGGGAAGGTAAGTTGCAGAATATTGGTCTGCGCAATCAGCCGATCTATGTGCCTGTCCCCGGATTTTACGGGACATCCAGAGATCAGCCGACGCTCCGGTGATTTTTCGGCTGAAGGGGCTGAAGGCCGGAAGGTGTCATTTTCGATGGGTGCTTTCAGCCGCTTTTGCCCGTTGGCAGGCGGTTGTGGAGTGTGGCTGAAGAGGCTGAATCATCTGAATATAAAAAATGCACTGCCTTTTTTGGTGGTGCGTTTTCTTTGTAATAGACTTCTTGTAAGTTCAGCGATAATCCATTCCCTATCCTTTGCGAGTAATCAGCGGAACAGTATTTCAACCAATGAAAACAAGAGATAACGAATAGACAAAAACAAGTATTTTTTTATTATTGATTTATACCAATGAGACAGCCAATCGGACAGCCTGTTTATTATCTCTTCTTAGGAGTAATGAAGCCGATAGGATTACGCGGCTTGTCTGCCAAAGCCTTTTGTGCCTGTAACTCAGCTAAGGTCTGATTAATAAGTTCTAACTGCATCCGGGTGTCATCGTTGATGTCGTTATAGTCTGCAAATACTTCCTCGATGTACTCCTTTAGTTCCTTGACTTCGCTTTGAAGCTCACGTACTGGGTCGGTCGGCGGGTTTAACAGTAACTGACGAGCCGCAACGAAAGCACGCATTATGCCCATATTTATTTGTATTGCCGTCTTTGAGTTGAGCACACTACTAAGCATTGCTACGCCTAATTCTGTAAACACATAAGGATTCCGGCGAACGCCCATCTTTATAGAATTGGACATCACAATTTGTGATTTCCAAATTTCCGTTTCTTCATCTGTCAACTGAAACATGAAATCCACCGGGAAACGGTCTGTATTGCGTTTCACCGCTTGATTTAAAGCCCGTGTTTCGACTCCATACATTTCTGCTAAATCACGGTCTAGCATCACCTTTTGCCCACGTATGTCGTAAATCTTACTTTGTATTACTTCGAGTTGTTCCATCTTATTCTACTTTGATATTGGTATTCTATCTGCAAAATTATTGATTTATCAGATAAAAGTACTGATAAAATCTGTTTTTTAGTTCGTTGAATGGGAATTTAATGATATAAAAAACGCACTGCCTTCTCAGGTGGTGCGTTCCTGTTTGTTTTTGGGTTTTAAATTATTAATAATAAAATTATTGGGGTAAAAACAAAACTTGTCTGTGTCTTATTATTTTGTGGGATAATTCTTCTTTCTTTTTAATTCTTTCAAGTTTGCGTCAGCCTGAGTAGCAAGACCGGCTGCTTTGGCTGCATTGAAATACTTCTCCGCTGCATCATAGTTGCCTTCCAGCAGAGCGATGACTCCCAGGTTATTCTGTGTTTCTGCTGCTTTCTGATCAGCTTTGGCAAGATGCTTCTTGGCTGCTGTCAGGTCGCCGCCTTTTTGAATCTCCATGGCCCCTGCGTTCAGGTTGGCAATAGGATCGTCCGGGAACATGGTGGCTGCTACTTGGAATGAATGGTTGAACTCTTCGCTTCCCGGCTGGCAACTTTCTGCGATCCGGTAAATTTCCTGCAGGCTCAACAGTTGCGGACGTGTCTTGATAATCTCTTTGGTCTCTTCAAGATTGAATCCGCGCACGGTATAGTTGACCGTGTAATCTGAATGGCGCAAAGCCGGATAACATTCTTCCAATATGTATTTATAGGTTTGCGGACCTGCCAATTGGGCGATTTGACGTTCTTTCTTGTCTATATCCAACGTGGAATCATCCATCAGTTTCAAGATATCGTCTTTCTTCTCCAATGAAGATGCCACGATAAACTTGCGGAATCCGTCCCAGTCTTCGGAAGTATATTCGGAAGTAATCAGTTTCGTATCGAACTTGTAATAACTGGTCACATAATCTACCAATGCCTGTGTACGACCTTTCGCCAGTCGGGTATTGTTGGCATAACTGCCTTCCGGTGACGCATAACCGTGAATTCTTATACTGCTAAGTGTAGTCTTGTCATCATTGCGTACGCTGTCAATGGTAGCACGTATTTTGGCCAGCTCTGCTGTGTTACGGCGATACTCCGGATAAATGATAGTCTTGTTGACCGGGAAATCAAGGAAGGCACTTCCTTCGATGGCACGGTGCTTCACGGCTTCTGCCTGTGGGGTGATATAAGAAATGGACGGCTGTATTTGCAGGGGTGAAATGTTCAGACGGGTGATTAATTCACCACCGGTCTCCTCTTGCAGGTCGCAGCAGCCGCATACATCAATATTTAGTTTCATTTCCGCATCGCGCATCCATGCTTCGAACTGAAATTGTTGCCGGTAGTTTACAATCTGCTCTTTGTTATGTTTACGACGGATGGTGCTGTAAATGCTCTCCGGAGTCGGAGTTATATTATTGCGGCGATTTACTATTTCACGTTTGCGTCCGTAAACTACGATAGACGGCAATATCTTGGTACGTCCGTTTGATTCGAGAAATGGAGTGAGTGTAGCTACATGATTGGAGGAGAGTTTCAGATTTTCCTGCATCACGATATCCATATCGATGCTTAGCACATTATTATCTTCATTACGCGTGATAGATTCTTTTTCTATACGCACCTGATCTCTGTAGAGTGTCTGCGCTTTCCCGCCCAATACAGGCAGCAGGCAGAAGAGTATGCATAATATCTTTTTCATATTTGTTTTGTTTTAGAATAAATAGATTAAACTGATAGCAGCTTTTGTAGGACCTACATAGTTTTTATGTCCTTCGCTTACTTTCTCACCGCATGTCTTGCATTCGAACTGCTCGTACTTGACACGTGCATAACCTACACCGATATTTCCTTCCAGATTCCAATGCTTGGCGAGAATCCACTGGTAACCGTAGGAAATGCCTGCACCATAGAAGTGTCCTTTGAAGCGGTGGTCTTCCAGTTCCGGCCAGATGCCCCAGGGCATATTGATGGCGGCAGCCTGATAAACGCCTCCATGTACATGGAATCCCACGAAATGTCCGTTGAACTTGTCGCAGAACCAGTAGCGGAGTTCCGGCTGGATGGCGAGCATCTTCATCATCTTCTGATCTTTGTATTTCCACGGATTATAGTTGGCATACAAGTCCAGAGTTAACTTCTTACTCAGACCGACTTCGGCTCCGAGATTGATCATTTTCATCGCGTCCATTACAAGATTCGTTTTCACTCCGACTACCTGGCTATATAATAAGGTAGAAGCAAACAAGGTAACGAACAAAAATAAGATTCTTTTCTTTTTCATCGCATGATGGGTTTTGTTTGTTGATGCTACAAAAGTAGCTGTTATCTGAATAGACGTTAATTGGTGGATTCATCTTTCTTTTCTTCGCTTGCAATGGAAATTAATAAGTGAAGTGGTAAATCATTCTTTTATAGGTGGTGTATAATTCATGGGTGATGGGCGGTGTTTTTATCGCCTGTTTTGAATGATTTGCAGATGAGTGGTGTTTTAATACTTGCATATCTTATTCAAACGCTTGAATAAGCTGTATTTTCTTCGTTAAAGAGTGGTAATTCATTCATTTTTCCTTCTAAAAAGTTTTTTCTATTGAATAAAACACCTATGTTTGCAATGTACAAACAAATAAGGAAAGACAAATAAGACAACTTAAGTTTAAAGATTCCCTCCTAAGGAACATGAGCAAATAAACAATAAGAAGTGTAAAATGACCGCGAACTGGCAAACAACAATTCGCAAGCAAGTTAAACAAACAAGTAATAATTAGGAGGAACTAATATGAAATCAATTAAATTCTTTTTCGCATGTGTATTGGCATTAACTTTTGTAGCATGTTCTAATGCTGAAAGTGATAGTTTTGAAGACAACTCTTCAAGCTTTGAATCCATGATATCTTTATATGGTATACAAACTGCAACTACTGATTCAAAAGTAGGCGATGTACCTTCTGTGACTGCAGAAGAAATGGCAAGTGTACTTGAAGCACTTCGTCAGAACGGAAATACGGTTCGTAACTGTGAATCTGAAACTTCCGAAGGATACTACGGTACAGGTAGTGACAGAAAAGAAGTAAAGATGACCGCCGAATATCAGGCCCGTACCAGAAGCGGTGCTTTCGTAGAACAATTCGCATTGTGTGTTTCACTCAACTTTAATATAGATAAAGATGCCGTATACTATATAGGTACTACATATTCTTCTTCTTCAACTGATCTGTTCAACTGGCAAGGTTACGGAGCTTCTTTATCTACCACTGCCGAAGGCAGCAGCGTATTCAGTTCAACTTCTTATCTTTATTTCCGTGTGAGCGACCAGAACAATTGTCTCGTAAAGGTTCCGGTAAATTTTAAAGGCAATTACAACTTTAAAAACAATCAGGGAACTTATAGCTTTACTCTTTCCAAAGCAGCCAATTAAAATACTACACTAATTGATTGATTTTAGGTATTACGTTACAATATATACAACTATATAAGAGGGCTCCTTGCGCCGTGCAAGGAGATTCCATCAAACTAAAAGAGGAACCAAACAGCAAACAATAGTATCGCTTTAGTCATTCAGACAATTAAGAAACAAACAATGAGGAGCCCCGCCGATTCTTTTACGGATCGGCGGGCTTTTATTTTATTGTGAATTATTGCTAAAAAACAGTTGTTATACGGTTTGCTAATGATTAAATTATCTATCTTTATCTGCCAATACACATAAACAAAATACAATTAAGATATGAGGAAGTTCTTCTTTCTGTTGCTACTGCTGACGGGTTTTCTCCCGACATACTCTATAGATATCCACTGGGACCTGGAACCGCTAGTCATTAAAAACGGAGTCGGAAATAATACAATTTATCATGTTTGTTACGGAAGCGAAGGCTTTATGTGGTTCTCCACCGACAAGGGAATCTCCCGTTATGACGGCTTCAGATTCCGTGATTATCCCCTTATTATGAGCATCGACTCTCTCTGTTCCTCTGCATCAGGCTGTAAAAACGCTGAAGGAAGCTCCCGACGGTTTATATTATGCTTTACTTTATCAGGGAGGAATGACTTGTTTTGACAAAGAGATTGAAAAATATTTGCCTGTACGTTTTGACCGGCCATTGAAACTTAAAGAGATTCATGATTTTTGTTGGTATGACGGAAACTTGTATCTGGCTACTTCGCAAGGATTGTTTGAATCACATCCCATCCGTAAGAAAGAAGGAAAAGATGATTTTGTACTCTGTACATTGAATCCCGAACCTTTGATAAAAGGGAAAGTTGCCAATCTTTGTACGGACGGAAAAACAAATCTGTATTTTTCTGTTGATCGTGAAAAGGTGATGCATTATGATTTTGTAACGAAAAAGAGTGCTCTGATCAGAGAATATAATGTAGTGAACAGACTCTTTTTGCGGCAGGGATATTTGTGGATTTGCAGATTATGGAATGACATTGTATGTTATGACCTTAAAACGCATAAGGAACGGGTGATCTCTCTCGAAGGAGGTGATCAGTCGGATTTCTCCAATTCATATGTCACGGATATGGTGATGAAAGATAAGCAGACATTTTATCTGACTACTTGGGACGGATTATACAAATTGCATTTTGAGAACCAGTATTTGTGTGAGAGTCCGTTTACTTTGACACTATTGACGCAGAATGAGAAAGCATTCCATTCGAGAATTGAAAATAAGATGACCAGTCTACTATGGGATAATAAACAGCAGATTCTCTGGGTGGGTACCTTTGGTGGCGGAGTGGTGAAATTTGATATCAGCGATAGTATGTATAGCCGGGTGCGGCAGATTTTTAAGTCCAGAGTAGACGGTATAGTTGAAGATTTGAAAGGATATGTCTGGCTGACGGTGACTGACGGGGGCATTATGAGAAGTACTACTCCGATGCTTTCGATGGATACACATTTTGAGCCTTGGAAAAAAGGGCCCGGTTTCTCCGGGCATTACCATATATATAAAGGTAGGAACGGAAATATCTGGCTGGGCAATAATTTCGGAGAAGTAGTCGTTGTCAATCCGCTTACGGAAGGCATAGAAACTTTTCAATTGAAAAACAGCGAAGGCGGGAAAATGGAAACAATTATTCATTGTTTCTGCCTGGACTCCTGGAACCGTTTGTGGGTAGGTACTTCGAATGGATTGATACAGGTTGACCCGAAAACTCACGGATGTAAGAGTATAAGACTGCCCGGTGAAATCAAGAGTGTATTTGCAGTAGCCGAAGATAAGGAAGGTAATGTGTGGATCGGTACAGACAAAGGACTGAAGAGGATTGAAACGACCGGTAACCAGATACGGGTGGAAGGAAACTACGAAAAGGAGAACGGGTTGGAGGAAGCCGGTGTCCGTACCATCTATGTGAATAATTATAATCAGATTTATGCGGCTTATCTGAATGTCGTTGTCCGCATCGACGGAAGAGAAAAAGAAAAAATAGAATCGGTTTATACCCTGCGGAACGGATTGACAAACGGACACGTCAGTTGTATGGTCGATGATCATATCGGAAATACCTGGGCAGGAAACAATGTCGGCGTGATGACAATCAGAAACGGACAGGAAGCTTTCTATAATTATCTGTCAGCGGGAAACTGTAGTGCGGTATGCCGTTTGAATGATGGGCGCTTGCTATGGGCGAATTCGTGGGGACTGATTTTCTTTGATCCGTCTGCTACGAAAGGAGACAGCGGCAAGAAGCATCTGATGCTGACGGACGTGGAAGTCGGCGGAGAAACAGTGCTGGCCGGAGAGAAACGGAACGGGCAGATAATTCTGTCTGTTTCTCCGGAAAGGCAGGAGAAGCTGGCGTTCGCTTCCGATAATAATGATTTTCATTTGTACTTCTCCGACTTGCGCTACGGACTGGCACAGCGCAAAATTGCCTATCGTCTGCTTCCAGTGGATAAAGACTGGAAGATGATACCACTTGCAGAAGGTTTGTGGTTCAATGGATTGTCTGCCGGAAAATATACTTTGCAAGCAAAACTTGTTTTCCCGGATGGAAAAGAGGGAGAGTTGATCGAGATTCCTCTCGTAGTGAAGGGCAAGTGGTATCAGACGATATGGGCTTATATCATATATGGTTTGTTACTGCTCGGATTATCTTATTTCTTCTATGGCTATTTCAGAAAGAGGGATCAGCGTAAACAGATGCATCGCGATCGGGAGATGATATTGAAGGAAAACCTAAACATGGAAAAGTTGAAGCGGGAGCAGAAGAAAGAGATAGAAGCGATGAGGAACCGCTTGCTTATGCTGTTTGTGCAGGAACTGCGTACTCCGTTGTCGCTTATCATCGCTCCGCTGAAGGATTTGCAGAAAGATAACTTTCAGATTTCGAAATTTTCTCTGCAAGTGGCATACCGGAATTCACTTCGTATGGTGGATGCTTGCGACCAGCTAATGTCGGTATATGGACAGGGAGATCTGGAAGAAAAACTGAAGGTTGCTCCGTATTCGGTAGACAAGATGATCGACAGTTCTCTTTTGGGTATCCGAGATCTGTTGAAGGCATACACCATTGATTTTCATTGCGAGAAGAGAATCAAGAAGGAGACGGAATTCTATGTGGATAAAAAGAAGGTCGAATTTATTATTCATAATCTGCTGACGAATGCTTTCACTCATACGCATTATGCAGGAGTCGTTTCCTTATCTGTCTGTGAGATCGTAAGTGACAACAGGCATTATGTCAGTCTGGTAATAGAAGATAATGGAAAAGAAAAAGTGAGAACCGCCGAACAACTGATGAGAGAGGATGAGGGATTGGGGCATGATTTATCAGCTGCACAATTAGGATTCACTATCATGCAGCAGATGGTGGAAGCGCATTTGGGAACGATTGCTCTTGAAAGTGCCGAAGGAAAAGGTACGAAAGTGACGGTGAATCTTCCTGTCGACAGAGCTGTCTTCGAAAATAACCCGAATATTCAGTTTACCGATCCGGAGGAACTGCCGGATGTGGCAGAACCGGCATCGGCTGAAGAACCATCGAAACAGGAGGTGATAATAGAGGATACAGAAGTAAAACTAGATCAGCAATTACCACTTTTTACAGAGGAGACGCCTGAAGAAGCAGCACCCTCTGCAGTGGGTGGAAATAAAAAGACGATATTGATTGTAGAAGACCATAAAGATATCCGCCTCTATCTGAAAGTGCTGTTTGGCAATGAATATAACCTGCTGATGGCAACGAATGGTCAGGAGGGGGTAGATATGGCAACCAAGGAGATGCCCGATTTGATTATCAGTGATGTTATGATGCCGGTTAAAGACGGCTTTGAATGTTGCCGTGAGGTAAAGGAGAATCCGGAAACATGCAGTATTCCTTTTATTATGCTGACAGCGAAGGTGGAGGATGATGACATTATTCGCGGATTAGAGTTGGGTGCGGATGATTATGTGCTGAAACCTTTTACTCCGGGCATTCTGAAAGCGAAAGTCAGTAATCTGATTAACGGTCGCCAGACATTGAAGCAGATGTATACGAAATTGTTCAAGTTGCCGGGAACAGATACGATTGCCGCGAACGAGCAGGAACAGACGGGTGAGGAAGTGAAGACGGAAGATCCGTTTATCACAGCCGTTATCAAAATTGTAGAAGAGAATATTTGCGAGGCGGACTTCAGTGTGAAGAAACTGGCAGCGGAAATGAATATGAGCCAGCCCACTCTCTACCGAAAAGTGAAGCAAAGTACCGACTATACCATTATAGAACTGATCAGAGGTGTACGTATGCGTCGTGCCGGAGTGCTGTTGAAAACGAAACAATATGCGGTGCAGGAAGTGGCCGAAATGGTGGGGTACAATGATATCCCGACGTTCCGCAAACATTTTGTAGATGCATTTGGTACGACTCCTTCGACGTATGAATGAAAAAAATGACTACTTTTGCACTCGAAAACCCTAAAATAAGGAATCGGCGTGCAAAGGTATTTTATTTATTTGGCTTATGATGGAACCAACTATCACGGTTGGCAGATTCAACCGAATGGGATTAGTGTGCAGGAATGTCTGATGAAGGCATTGTCTACCTTTCTGCGTCGCGAAATTGAAGTAATAGGAGCAGGCCGGACGGATGCGGGAGTGCATGCCTCTCTGATGGTTGCTCATTTTGATTCCGATGAACTGTTGGATACTACTTCTGTAACTGATAAATTAAATCGT
>OLGJ01000898.1_pt1 | contig 15391 bp, 10 predicted proteins | sample 1605431 | NCBI WGS metagenome assembly OLGJ01 (sample SAMEA3888920, study PRJEB22519) | human gut metagenome | biome: human gut; feature: human-associated habitat; material: faeces | place: Denmark | collected 2009
CTTGCTGTTATCGAGCACATCGTAAACGATTTTTGCGCGCTCGCGCTTTATCTCCTGCATTGCCGCAACGCCGCCTATGCCTGCAAGCCAGTCGAGCATAAGCCCCAGCATGTAAATGCACCAGCAGGGCGGAGTGTTGAGCATGGAGTCTTTTTTAATAAGCGTATCATAGCTCATGACCGATGGGCATATATCCATCTGCCGGCCGGCAAGAGCCTTGTCAACGATGACGACCGTCAGCCCGGCAGGCGCCATGAAGCGTTCGATACTTTCATCGTTTGTCAGGCGTTCGGCTTCATAGAGTGGAAGAGGACGGTTCCCCACCACAGACATGTCGCCTTTCAAGATGTTGACCAGTTGAGGTAACTCATCCAGGCTGTATTTTCGTAAAACGCGTCCTACCTTGGTAACCCGCGGGTCTTTTTCTATTTTTATGAAAGGACTTTCATCCAGTGCGTTTTGTCTGGAAATAAACTCTTCTTCCGGAATGATGAAGTCATCGGAAACCAGCATTCCGCCATTATCTATAACACCGTCATCTCCAAACATCAGTCCTCCTAATTCTTCCATCGAGAAATCTTTGGCAATCTCCGGAGTGCCTTCCGGCTGGTACTGGTTCTGACCGGCAAGGTCTTTCAGCTTTTTATCGGCGTCCGTATACATGGAACGGAATTTCAGGAAATTAAAAATGGTATAATTCGTTCCTACCCGTTTGGATTTGTAAATAACAGGTCCTTTGCTTTCCATACGTATGGCTATGGCAATCAGCAGAAAGACTGGGGACAGGAAGACTAACGCTGCACCGGAGAAAAGGATATCGAAGCAGCGCTTCCATTGGGGAAGGATAAAATGCCTCACGTCTTTTTTCTTCCGGTTATGTGCATATAGCAGTTCCTGCCGTTTATTGATGATGTCTATTTTCTGCCTTAACCGGGCGGTGGTGATGTTCAAACTGACGGTATCGTTTATTCCGCTGTTCAGATAGACTTTGCTGGCTTCGGGACTCAGCCTGTCCGTAATGAGTACGACATATGCCTGATAGAACTTTTTCCTGAAAGCACCGATCTGTTCAATATCTCCGTTCATCTCCCCTTGTTCGTGAAGGACAATGATGTTCTCACGTACTTTCAGTCTGATACAAATTGTAATGGCATCCTGGTAGTTTTGGGCATAAATCATCTGGACATTTTCGAGCTTGCTGAATTTACGCAAAAAATCCTTGTTCTTTCCTATATAAAGCAGAAAGGTCATGCTGATTTACTCAATGATTTTCTTAATTCTTACTTTTAACTCCATGGGATTGAAAGGTTTGACAATATAGTCTTCCGCGCCTTCTTGTAACAGGCGGATGCGTTCTGTGGTACTGTCTTCGCTGCTTAGCATAACCACCGGAATGTGTTTGAATAACTGATTGGATTTTATCCATTCCAGAAACTCGTCTCCACGCATTTCGGGCATACGGATATCTGATATAATCAAATCTGGTATGTTACCTTCCTGAAGCCATTTTACTCCTTCGATGCCATTCGGTAACCAAATACAATCATAATCACTGGCCAGATAGATTGAAAGGACTTTTGCAATTGCTATTTTGTCGTCCAAGACCAAAATTTTCTTTCTCATAGAGTAATCTTTAGATTTTAATGGGCAAAAGTAAAGAAAATTATTGTGAATAAACAACTTTATTCTATTAATTTTTTGGCGTAAAGATTGCTTTTCCTTAACCAAGTGTCTGAAATAGGGGATTGAATGGAATAAAAGTCCTTTGGAAAAAGGGAAAAAAGAAGACGGGACAACTCCTGTACATTATATATTGTAGTGTATATGATAAGGTTAAGATATCATATAAGCTGGGATATTGAATGATGGATGATATTTATTATATTGAAAAATAGTGTTTTGGAACATAATAAAAATAAATATATTGTTTTGTGTAATTCGAAAAATAGTATTTATCTTTGCTGCCGGAAATGATAAAAGCCATATTACTATGTCGGAAATAAACCAGACGATTAATTTACATGTATCTGTGGACTGTGTGCTGATTGGGTTTGATGGAGAGCAGTTCCGTGTCCTGTTGGTAAGGCAGGTGGGGAAACAGTCCGAGGACGGATATAATAACATGAAGTTGCCGGGCAGCCTTATCTATGACGATGAGGATCTGGATGAGGCGGCCAAGCGGGTGTTGAATGAGTTGACGGGTCTGAAGAATGTGAAGCTTACCCAGTTTAAGGCGTATGGATCGAAAGACCGTACCCGTAACCCTAAGGATGTGCTGTGGCTGGAACGTTTTCATCGTTTGGACGAGAAGAAAATAGACCGCATTGTGACTATTGCTTACCTGACACTGGTGAAGATTGACAGACGGTTCGAACAGCTGTCTGATAAATACGATGCTTGCTGGACGCCTGTGACGGAGGTGAAAAGCCTGGCGTTCGACCATTTCCAGATTTTGCAGGATGCATTGGTGCATATACGCCATTATGTGGAATATGCTCCTTCCGCAATGTTCGACTTGCTTCCCCGGAAGTTTACGGCGGCCCAGTTGCGGACTGTCTATCAGTTGATTTATGATAAGGTGCTTGACGTAAGGAACTTCCATAAGAAGATAGCGTTGATGCCATATGTAGTACCTTTGGAAGAAAAACAGGTAGGTGTATGCCACAGGGCGGCACGCTTCTATAAGTTCGACCGTTCAATATATAATAAGTCGGGAACGAAGTGATAACAGACAGATAACTTTAGCCTTGTTGTGATTGCTGTGAGAATACTCCGCCTGGTCGTTTCGGGGAATCGGTATATGTTTTGGGATTCTTCACCGGCCTTTCCTTGGAAGGATAATGCTGATAAGCATCGGGACAGAGACTATTATTTTAAAATTCTTAATTTTCAATTAAATGTACCTATTAGGTTATGATATTGGCAGTTCGTCGGTAAAGGCGAGTTTGGTAAATGCAGAGACCGGAAAGTGTGTTTCTTCTGCATTCTTCCCTAAAACAGAGGCTGCTATTATGGCTGCCCGCCCCGGATGGGCTGAGCAGGATCCGCAAAATTGGTGGGAAAATCTGAAATTGTCAACTCAGGCTGTCATGGCCGGGAGTGGGATCGGTCCGGATGGAATTGCCGCTATCGGTATCTCTTATCAGATGCACGGACTGGTTTGTGTGGATAAAGGGCAAAATGTATTACGTCCGGCTATTATATGGTGTGACTCACGGGCGGTTCCATACGGGCAGAAAGCGTTTGAGGCATTGGGGGAAACGCAATGTCTTTCTCATCTGCTGAACTCTCCGGGGAATTTTACCGCTTCCAAACTGGCATGGATTAAAGAGAATGAGCCTGCTGTGTACGAACGTATTTATAAAATAATGCTGCCCGGCGATTATATCGCTATGAAACTGACAGGGGATATTTGTACCACGGTGTCCGGTTTGTCCGAAGGGATGTTCTGGGATTTTCAGGCAAATGATGTCGCGGGCTTCCTGATGGATTATTATGGATTCGACCGTTCGCTGATAGCTGATATCAAACCGACTTTTGGCGAGCAGGGGCGTGTAAATGCATGGGCTGCCAAAGAATTGGGCCTGAGAGAGGGAATTCCTGTAACCTATCGCGCCGGAGACCAGCCTAATAATGCTTTGTCGCTCAATGTGTTCAATCCGGGAGAGATTGCTTCTACGGCAGGAACATCGGGAGTGGTATATGGCGTGAACGGTGAGGTGAATTATGATCCGAAATCCCGGGTGAATACTTTTGCCCATGTAAATCATACTGCCGAGCAGACCCGTCTGGGAGTGTTGTTGTGTATCAATGGTACCGGTATATTGAATTCGTGGGTGAAACGTAATGTGGCTCCCGAAGGTATTTCTTACAGTGATATGAACAGGCTGGCGGCACAGGCTCCTGTCGGCAGTGCCGGAGTAAGTATTCTTCCTTTTGGCAACGGGGCGGAGCGTATGCTGGAAAATAAAGAGACAGGATGCTCTATATGTGGAGTTAATTTTAACCTGCATGGAAAGCAGCATATTGTTCGTGCCGCACAGGAAGGGATCGTGTTCTCGTTTAAATACGGCATTGATATCATGGAGCAGATGGGTATCCCTGTACAGAAGATTCATGCCGGACATGCCAATATGTTTCTCAGTCCTATCTTCCGCGAAACGTTGGCGGGAGTGACAGGGGCTGTAATCGAACTGTATGACACGGATGGATCGGTGGGCGCCGCCAAGGGGGCCGGCATAGGCGCGGGTGTTTATAAAGATAACAACGAGGCATTTGCCACATTGGAAAAACTGGAGGTGATAGAGCCTGATGTGGCACAGCGTACTGCTTACGATGATGCGTATGCCCGCTGGAAATCCAATCTGGAGAGAGCGATGGCTGCCTTTTAAGGACCTTCGGATAAAGAAATGGCTATTCCGCCTGCGTGTTGAAAAAAAATAGTAGATAAATTAGAACAAGTTATTAAAATAAGTAAAGAATTATGGCTACAAAAGAGTATTTTCCCGGTATAGGAAAGATTAAATTTGAAGGTAAGGAAAGTAAGAACCCGATGGCGTTCCGTTATTATGATGCTGAAAAGGTAATTAACGGAAAGAAGATGAAAGACTGGTTGAAGTTTGCTATGGCATGGTGGCATACGTTGTGTGCCGAGGGCGGTGACCAGTTTGGCGGCGGAACAAAGAAATTCCCTTGGAACGGTGATGCCGATAAGGTGCAGGCTGCCAAGAATAAGATGGATGCCGGCTTTGAATTCATGCAGAAAATGGGAATCGAATATTATTGTTTCCATGATGTGGACTTGTGTGAGGAAGCCGATACAATCGAGGAATATGAAGCGAATCTGAAAGAGATAGTTGCTTATGCCAAACAGAAACAGGCTGAAACCGGAATCAAATTGTTATGGGGTACGGCAAATGTTTTTGGTCATGCACGCTATATGAACGGTGCTGCTACAAACCCCGAATTTGATGTGGTTGCCCGCGCTGCTGTCCAGATAAAGAACGCTATTGACGCTACCATCGAACTGGGTGGCTCCAATTACGTGTTCTGGGGTGGACGTGAAGGGTATATGTCTTTATTGAATACAGATCAGAAGCGTGAGAAAGAACATCTGGCTCAGATGTTGACCATCGCCCGCGATTATGCCCGGAGCAAAGGGTTTACAGGTACTTTCCTGATTGAACCGAAACCGATGGAGCCGACTAAGCATCAATATGATGTGGATACCGAAACTGTGGTAGGGTTCTTGAAAACTCACGGACTGGACAAGGATTTCAAGGTGAACATTGAAGTGAATCATGCTACGTTGGCTGGTCATACATTTGAACATGAACTGGCTGTTGCGGTAGATAACGGAATGTTGGGATCTATTGACGCTAACCGTGGCGATTATCAGAACGGATGGGATACAGACCAGTTCCCTATCGACAATTACGAACTGACCCAGGCCATGATGCAGATTATCCGCAACGGCGGTTTGGGTAATGGCGGTACCAACTTTGATGCCAAGACACGTCGTAACTCTACTGATCTGGAAGATATCTTTATCGCCCATATTGCAGGTATGGACGCTATGGCGCGTGCATTGGAAAGTGCTGCTGCTTTGCTTAATGAATCTCCTTACTGCAAGATGTTGTCAGACCGCTATGCTTCATTCGACAGTGGCAAAGGCAAAGAATTTGAAGAAGGCAAGCTGACATTGGAAGACGTAGTGGCTTATGCTAAGCAGAATGGTGAGCCCAAGCAAGTAAGCGGTAAGCAAGAATTGTACGAAGCCATCGTAAATATGTATTGCTGATCCGGCCGGAATGGTATTGCACAAGTTTTACCCTTGCAGACCTTTTTTAAGAAGGAGGGCTGTGCAATGAAGTCTGAATGAATTCTGCTAACGGATTATTAAAGAATAAACGGCTGTACACCGTCAGGTGGCAGCCGTTTTTATATTTGTTAGAGGGATATTTATGAAATAATACTCGCCTATATCGAAAATAATATCTACCTTTGCGGCTGCTAAATTACTAAGTTTATTGAATTTATATGATAAAAAAACTATTATCCGTACTGGTCTTAGTTTTTGCCCTCTCAGGTTCTGTGCTTGCACAGCAATCTATGAGTGACCAACAGGTGTTGGAATATGTGAAGACGGGCATGCAACAAGGAAAAGACCAACGTCAGATTGCTACAGAGTTAGCCCGTAGAGGAGTGACACAAGAACAGGCTAAGCGTGTAAAGAAACTTTATGAACAGCAAAATGGGTCTGCTGATAAAGACGCAAATGCAACGATGCAAAATCGGAACCGTTTGCGTGAAAAGACAAAGACGCAGGAAGATATCTATGTAACAGAGAATTTTACTTTCGACCAACGTCCGGTTGCGGGCAGAGTGGTAGGGAAGAACTTGTCGGACAGTGTTTCTGCCAATCGCTATTACGAGGGGATGGGCATGGGCGATATGGAAGAAATGCAGAAGGATAAGGTGTACGGACGGGACATTTTTGAAACCAGAAACCTTACATTCGAGCCGAGTGTGAATCTGGCTACTCCTCCTAATTACCGTCTGGGGCCGGGTGATGAGGTAATCATTGACATCTGGGGTACAAACCAGGCCACCATCCGCGATAATGTATCTCCGGACGGATCTATCACGATCCCCGATTTGGGATTGATTTATCTGAACGGCATGACTATTGCCGAAGCCAACCAATATTTGCGTAAAGAACTGAATAAGATTTATGCAGGGCTTGATAATGAACAGAACCCGTCCTCACAAATCAAGGTTACTTTGGGAAACAGCCGGACGATCCAGGTGAACGTGATGGGGGAAGTGTTCCAACCGGGAACTTATGCATTGTCTTCTTTCTCTACCGTGTTTCATGCACTGTACCGTGCCGGTGGCGTGAGCGATATCGGTAGCTTGCGCAATATACAAGTAGTGCGCGGAGGACAGAAAATCGCTACCGTAGATGTGTACGATTTTATTATGAAAGGTAAAATCAATGATGATATCCGCTTGCAGGAAGGCGATGTGATCATCGTTCCTCCATACGAGGCGTTGGTTAGCATAGAGGGTAATGTGAAACGCCCCATGAAATACGAGATGAAAAACAACGAAAGTGTTGCCACGTTGTTGAAGTATGCCGGTGGATTTTCGGGGGATGCCTATACCCGTTCTCTCCGCATGATTCGTCAAAACGGAAAGGAGTATCAGATTTATACGATTGATGATATTGATTATTCCGTATTCCAGGTAAAAGATGGTGATGCGCTGACTGCTGAAGCTATTCTGGACCGTTTTGAGAACAAGCTTGAAATCAAGGGGGCTGTCTATCGTCCGGGCATTTATCAGTTCGGAGGAACCTTGAATACAGTCCGCCAACTGGTGGAAAAGGCTGAAGGCCTTATGGGTGATGCCTTTACAGGACGTGCGGTGTTGCATCGCGAGCGCGAGAATCTGAAGAAAGAGGTTATTCAAGTAGATATAAAAGGCATCATGGACGGTACTGCACCCGATGTACCTTTGCAGCGTAATGATGTGCTTTATATTCCCAGTATTCATGACTTGGAGGATGTGGGAAGCATCATGGTGTATGGTGAGGTTGCCCGTCCGGGTGAGTTCGCTTTTGCCGACAATACGACTTTGGAGGATATTATAATCCAGGCTGGCGGATTGATGGAATCGGCTTCTACCGTCCGTGTGGATGTTTCCCGCCGTATCAAGGATAGCAAAGGTACGGAAGCGGTTTCCACCATAGGACAAATGTACTCGTTTTCTCTGAAAGACGGTTTTGTGATAGACGGAGAACCGGGTTTTGTGTTGCAGCCATACGATCAGGTATATGTGCGTAAGAGCCCTGCTTATCAGGAACAGGTGAATGTGCAGGTGACCGGTGAGGTTTTGTATGAAGGTGATTATGCGCTGACAGAGAAGAGTGAACGTCTTTCCGATTTGATCAAGAAGGCAGGTGGAGTGACTCCGTTCAAAGGGGCCCGTTTAAGCCGTCGTATCAATGACGATGAACGCAAACGTATGGAAACGGTTCTGGACATGGCCAAGACTGGAAAGGACTCCATTGATGTCAACCGGCTGGATTTGGGAGATATCTATTATGTGGGTATCGATTTGGAAAAAGCGATGCTTAAACCCGGCTCCAGTGCGGATATCGTATTGCGTGAGGGGGATGTGATTGAAATTCCCGAATACAACAACACGGTACGTATCAGCGGGGCTGTGATGTATCCCAATACCGTTTCATTTGAAGATGGCAAGACGTTGAAATATTATATAGAGCAGGCCGGAGGTTACGGTTTCCGTGCGAAGAAGAGCAAGGTGTATATTGTATATATGAACGGTCAGGTGAAGAGAGCGAAGAAAGGTAGCCGTGAGCTGATCCAGCCGGGCTGTGAGGTGATTGTTCCGGTGAAGGAAAAGAGCAACTGGTCTTTGCAGAACACCTTGTCCATAGCAACCACCAGTGCGTCGTTGGCTACTATGATTGCATCTATTGCTAATATCTTAAAATAGAAACAGTATGGCGGAAGATAAGAATTATACGAATAATACGGAAAGACCACGGGAAGACGAGGAGTTGGAAATTGATTTGATGGAGTATGTCCGTAAGTTGTGGGCTGCCCGAAAGATGCTGCTGAAGGTTGCCGGAATAGGTGCTATTGTAGGGGTGATTATCGCTCTGAGTATTCCCAAGCAATATACGGTGGAAGTGACATTGTCTCCCGAATCCGGTAAAAGCGGAGGGGGGAGCCTGTCGGGAATGGCTGCCATGCTGGGGATCGGAGGCATGAGTCTGGGCAGTGAGGCGGATGCGTTGAACGTATCTCTTTTCCCGGATATAGTAGCGTCTACTCCTTTCATTCTGGAACTGTTTAATGCACATGTCACCACGTTGGACGGTGAAGTGGATACAACTTTTGTGGCTTATCTCGACGAACAGAAAGCTCCGTGGTGGGGTGCTGTTATGGGATTGCCCGGGGCGGCTATAGGCGGGGTGAAATCTCTCTTCTCCGATAAGGAAGAGGAAGAAGGGAACAGGCTGGATCCTTTCCATCTGACAGAAGATCAGGCGAAGAAAGTGGAAGCCATGCGTAAGGCGATTACTGCTGATGTGGATAAGAAAACCGGCATCACCACAGTGACGGTGACTTTGCAGGACCCGATGGTTACGGCCGCCATTACAGACACGGTAGTGGTGAAGCTTCAGGAGTATATCACAGCGTACAGGGTCTCCAAAGCCCAGCAGGATTGTGCTTATCTGGAACAATTGTATAAGGAACGCCAGCAGGAGTATTATGTAGCCCAGCAGAATTATGCCAATTACATGGATGCCAACAAGGGAGTTGTCCTTCAAAGTGCTTTGACGGAGAGAGAACGGTTGCAGAATGATATGAATCTGGCATATCAGGTGTATAGCCAGGTGGCTACCCAATTGCAGGTGGCACGGGCCAAAGTACAGGAGGCCAAACCTGTATTTGCCGTTGTGGAACCTGCCAGTGTGCCGTTGCTGCCTTCGGGAACCAGTAAGAAGGTGATTCTTGTCGGATTTATTTTCCTGGCAGTGGCGGGCGCTTCCGCATGGATCTTGTTCGGACGTGAATTCTTTGAAAATCTGAAGGAGGGGCTTAATGCTCCTCAGGAGGGGATGGAGAAGAAGTGATATAAAGATATTGACCTATAAAAACAGGGTGCATCTCTTTCGTAGGAGGTGCACCCTGTTTTTATAGGTTCAATCTTCGGAAATGTTGTCCTGAACGTTACGATAGTCCGGTGTGCAGTTTTCGGTTTCTTTAATTTCACTGGCAAAAACCGGACAAACGCAGAATCAAAACAGCCTTTAATATAAACTTTGATTAAAGTCGAAATCCGTTTGATAGTCTTTCAATCTCGGATGTTTCTTGTCCTTGTCGGACAAAATAACCTTGTCGGCCGGAAGTCGCCAGTCTATGCCTAGATCGGGGTCGTCCCATGCGATTCCTCCTTCGCTTTGCGGAGCATAATAATGGTCACACTTGTATTGGAACAACACCTCGTCACTTAGTACCGCAAAGCCGTGTGCGAATCCGCGGGGGATAAAAAACTGCCGGTGATTCTCTCCGGTCAATTCTACGGCCACATGCTTTCCGAAAGTAGGAGAACCTTTCCGGATATCTACAGCCACATCCAGTACTGCTCCCTTGATTACACGCACCAGTTTGCTTTGTGTGAAAGGAGGTTTCTGGAAATGCAGGCCGCGTAATACACCATAAGTGGAGAAACTCTCATTATCCTGTACAAATGTAGTCCTGCATACTTTTTCTTCAAATTCACGTCCTGAGAAGCTTTCAAAGAAATACCCTCTTGCATCATTAAAAATACGGGGTTCCAAAATGAAAACCCCGTCTATTGCTGTTTTTATAACTTCCATTATTCTAATCCCACTTCTTTTATAACTTTCAGTAAATATTGTCCGTATTGGTTTTTAAGCATCGGCTGGGCCAGTTCCTGCATCTTTTCCGGGGTAATCCAGCCTTTTCTCAAAGCTATGCCCTCAAGGCATGCCACTTTCAGCCCCTGGCGCTTTTCAATGACTTCGATGTAGGTACTTGCCTCGGCCAGCGAGTCGTGAGTACCGGTATCCAGCCATGCGAAACCTCTGCCCAATGTCTGTACTTTCAATTCCTTGTCCTGAAGAAATTGCTGGTTTACGGTGGTGATTTCCAGTTCTCCCCGTGCCGAAGGCTTGATATTCTTGGCTACTTCCACCACCTTGTTGGGATAGAAATAGAGTCCCACCACGGCATAGTTGGACTTAGGTTGGGCAGGTTTTTCTTCAATAGAGAGGCAGTTGCCTTCCTTGTCGAATTCCGCTACGCCATATCTTTCGGGGTCACTGACCCAATAACCGAATACCGTTGCTTTCTTGTCCTCTTCGGCAGCACGTACGGATTCTCTCAACATGGCGGACAGGCCGTTGCCGTGGAATATGTTATCACCCAGTACAAGGCAGACGGAATCATTTCCGATGAATTTCTCGCCGATGATGAAAGCCTGAGCCAGTCCGTCGGGCGAAGGCTGTTCCGCATATTCAAAGCGTACTCCGAAATCGCTTCCGTCTCCTAACAGTCTTTTGAAGCTCGGTAAGTCGTATGGGGTGGAGATAATGAGTATTTCCCGTATGCCGGCCAGCATAAGTACCGATATAGGATAATAAATCATGGGTTTGTCGAAGACAGGGAGCAACTGTTTGGATACTCCTTTGGTAATAGGATAGAGGCGCGTGCCCGAACCTCCGGCTAGTACAATACCTTTCATATCTTTTTATTTTTTATATGTCCCTACGATTTGGATTAATAGGCGTTTTTCTCGCCCCGGAACATGTTGGTTACTGTTTTTATCATGATGCGGATGTCGAGCAGGAAAGTCCAGTTCTCAATATACCACAGGTCTCTTCTTACCCTGCCTTCCATTTGGGAAAGTTCTTTGGTTTCTCCCCGGTAGCCGGTGACTTGCGCCCATCCGGTAATTCCGGGTTTGACAAGGTGGCGCATCATGTATTTGTTAATCAGTTGGGAATATTCCTCTGTATGTTTCAGCATATGGGGTCTGGGACCTACAATGGACATCTCTCCTTTGAATACATTAATGAATTGCGGCAGTTCGTCCAGATTGCTTTTACGCAGGAAGTTGCCGAACTTGGTCTTGCGGGGATCATTCTTGGTAGCCTGCAATGAATCGGACAATGCGTTCACTTTCATGGAACGGAACTTATAGCATTTAAAGATTTTCCCGTTTTCCCCGTTTCTCTCCTGTTTGAAGAATATGGGACCAGGTGAGGTAATTTTAATAATAAGACCTACAATCAGGTACATAAATGGAAAAATTGTAAGTAAAAACAGAGAGGAAAATGTCAAATCAAATAACCGTTTTGCCAGTCTGTTTACCGGGTTCTGCAACGGCTCGGTACGGATGGACAATACAGGAACTTCACCCAATAATTCCAGTTGCAGCTGACGCTTTATGTAATTACGTACATGAGGTACGCTATAGAAGCGGATCAGATTGTTCTCGCAATAGTTCATGATGGCCAGAATATCATCCTTTCTGCTGGATGGCAGACCACAGTACAGTTCGTGCACGGTATTATGGGATAACCATTCAAATAATTGGTTTACAGGACCTTTAAAGGGAATTCCTTCGGGGTAATTAGATTCCTTCTCATCATAGAAAATGCCTAAAACCCTGTATCCGTAAGTCAAATCGTTCAACGTATGGTACAGCTCCACCATATTGTCCCCGTCGCCTATCAGTACAGTGGTGTGCAGGTTCCTGCCACTGCGGCGGAACATTTTCACAAAGAACCGCAATGTCAGTCGCCATCCTATAGCTAAAGGTATGAAAGACAGATAGAAAGCAAGCAGATAGATGCGTGAGAAGTTATCTACCTTAATAATGGCCAGCACCGTGAGGAAGATGACTACATGCAAACTGATTGTTCCTAACAGGCGGCCTACAATCTGTTCCGGACGCACTATGCGGTTGTGCAGTATGACCCCAAAGATGGATATGCAGGGAATATAGCACAGGTTGGAAGTCAGCAGGTAGGTTTTCAATGAAATATGGGCTATGGCCTGTGAATCTATTCCTTTCAGAATAAAAAACACAAGTATCATAGAAAGGTTCAACAAGGCAAAATCACCTAATATCGCTACTAGTTTAATTATATCAGAGTTTTCAGTTGTCGGTTGTTTCATGACAAAAAAAATGTTAGTCGTATGCAAATATAGAACATATAAATTAAAACGCAATACTTTTTTTAAAAAATAATACTTATCTTTGCGGTCATACAACGTAAAAAATGAATCATATGAACATCAAGAATAATCACCTCGTTATAATGGCCGGAGGTGTTGGAAGCCGTTTCTGGCCGATGAGTACTCCTGATTATCCTAAGCAATTTATTGATGTACTGGGTTGCGGCCGTACATTGATCCAACTTACGGCTGACCGTTTTCAGGGGATCTGTCCTCCGGAAAATATTTGGGTGGTGACATCAGAGAAGTATGCGGATACTGTAAAGGAGCAGTTGCCCGATATTGCTGATGATCATATCCTGCGTGAGCCTTGCCGTCGCAATACGGCTCCTTGTATAGCATACGTCAGTTGGAAAATAAAGGCACGTAATCCTAAGGCCAATATGGTGGTGACCCCCAGCGATCACATTGTGATGAATATCGCGGAGTTTCAGCGGGTGATTAATTCGGCGATGAATTTTACGGCCGATTCGGACGCTATCCTTACCCTGGGCATGAAACCTACCCGTCCTGAGACGGGCTACGGTTACATTGAAGCTGATCTCAGTGTACCTTCTACCGCCAATAAGGAGGTATTCCGGGTGTATTCTTTTAAAGAGAAACCCGATCTGGAAACAGCCAGGCGCTATATTCAAAAAAATAATTTCTTCTGGAATGCCGGTATTTTTGTGTGGAATGTAAATACGGTGGTGAACGCCCTGCGCGTATATCAGCCTGCCATTTCGAAGGTGTTCGAGCGTTTGCTTCCTTATTATTATACGGACAAGGAGCAGGAAATGATTGACCGGAATTTTCCTTTGTGCGAGAACATTTCGGTGGATTATGCCATTATGGAGAAGGCGGATGAGATTTTTGTCCTTCCTGCCAGCTTTGGGTGGAGTGATCTGGGTACTTGGGGATCATTGCACGAGAATTTGCCGAAAGATGCCCATAATAATACGCAGATAGGTGAGAATATAAAGTTGTATGAAACCCGTAACTGTGTGATTCACACTACACAGGAAAAGAGGGTGGTGGTACAGGGACTGGACGGATATATCGTTGCTGAGAAGAATAACACATTGCTGATCTGCCGGTTGAGCGAGGAACAGCGCATCAAAGAATTTTCGGCGGAGTAAATATTCTTTCTTGTATATATTTTATTTCTGCATACATGGAGTGTATGCTGTCTGTCATCTGCCGTTCTGTTGGGTCATTCCACCCTTTGCCATGCCGAAAGGCAGATAGCAGTAGATAGCTATGTGATATGAAATAACCAAGAGGGCTTGCATAAGGCCATTTACAATAAACGAAATGAAAAAAGTAGCTTTAATTTCAGGTATTACAGGTCAGGACGGTTCATTCCTGGCAGAGTTTTTGATTGAAAAGGGATATGAGGTTCACGGTATTCTGCGCCGTTCTTCTTCATTCAATACCGGTCGTATCGAACATCTTTATCTGGACGAGTGGGTTCGTGATATGCAAAAGACCCGTCTGGTGAATCTGCATTGGGGGGATATGACCGACAGTAGTTCGCTGATACGTATCATTCAGGCTGTACAGCCCGATGAAATCTATAATCTGGCTGCTCAGAGCCATGTGAAAGTAAGTTTCGATGTACCCGAGTACACTGCGGAAGCGGATGCGGTAGGCACGCTGCGTATGTTGGAAGCGGTCCGTATTCTGGGCCTGGAAAAGAAGACCAAGATTTATCAGGCATCGACTTCCGAATTGTTCGGACTGGTACAGGAAGTGCCTCAGAAGGAAACGACTCCCTTCTATCCCCGTTCTCCGTATGGGGTGGCCAAGCAGTATGGTTTCTGGATTACCAAGAACTATCGTGAAAGTTACGGTATGTTTGCCGTGAACGGCATCCTGTTCAACCATGAGAGTGAACGCCGTGGTGAAAATTTCGTAACACGCAAGATTACTTTGGCTGCCGCACGTATAGCCCAGGGATATCAGGACAAGCTGTATCTGGGAAATCTGGATTCTTTGCGCGACTGGGGCTATGCCAAGGATTATGTGGAGTGTATGTGGATGATTCTTCAGCATGATACTCCCGAAGATTTTGTCATTGCGACCGGCGAATACCATACGGTGCGCGAGTTCTGTACCTTGGCTTTCAAGGAAGTGGGCATTGAATTGCGCTGGGAAGGCAAAGGGGTGGATGAAAGAGGTATCGATGTGGCGACGGGCAAGGAACTGGTTGCCGTCGATCCTAAGTATTTCCGTCCCGCCGAAGTGGAGCAGTTGTTGGGTGATCCCACTAAAGCCAAAACGTTGCTGGGCTGGAATCCCCGTAAGACTTCTTTCCCCGAACTGGTGAAAATCATGGTGAAGCATGATATGAAGTTCGTGAAGAAACTGTATTTAAAGGCTCAAATAGCAGAATAATGGAAAAAACAGCCAAGATATATGTAGCAGGCCACCACGGACTGGTGGGGTCTGCTATATGGAATAATTTGCAGCAAAAGGGATATACCAATCTGGTAGGCCGTTCTCACAAAGAACTGGATTTGCTGGACGGGCAGGCTGTGAAGAAGTTTTTTGATGAAGAGCAGCCCCAGTATGTCATTCTGGCAGCGGCACATGTGGGAGGCATCATG
>OLGJ01000900.1_pt1 | contig 15372 bp, 25 predicted proteins | sample 1605431 | NCBI WGS metagenome assembly OLGJ01 (sample SAMEA3888920, study PRJEB22519) | human gut metagenome | biome: human gut; feature: human-associated habitat; material: faeces | place: Denmark | collected 2009
TAGAATTTTAAAAGCGAACAAAAATTCCCCTAAGCGAACTTAGGAGAACATATAAATAATATCATAAAATTTTATAAAAGTCAATACTATAAATATTACAATTTCATTACAGAAATATTACAAAAATATTACAATGTTTCACGTGGAACTATTTGGAGAAATACAATTTAATCAACTCATACAAATTATGTTTAATTTTCTGATTTTCAAAATAGACATTTCCCATTTTAAAATTCTCCAAAAACAACTTCCAAAAATTATAGCGTTTCATAGCGTTAAACATCAAAGTATTTGGTGAATGATCTTTTAAAGTCATACTAAACATATATGGAGAATACTTATCAAAATCTAATGAAACAAAAACTTTTCCGTTCGTGATAATCATTCCAAATTCCGTACGTTTCACCGTTGTAAATAATAGCGAACGAAAATTTGGCAGAGCCTGTTTTCTTTTCCACAAAAGTTTTATTTTTATCAAGAATTTGATTTTTCATTGCGTATTGTTCGTAAAGTGTACCTTTGGCCAGTTTACCAATTAAAGTATTTTCACGATCTTTTCTAAATTCTTCATTATTCATATATTGAACCAAAATCAAATTTTCCTTAAAAAGTTTTATATCATTACCAAAAGGAAGTGACAAGTCAAAAAACGAAAATAAAGGTGAATATTCTACACCGTTCGACTGCATTTCCTAAAATAAAAATTTTAACATCTGAACGGTTACGAATAATGGAGTCTAAAATACCGCATTAAAATCATTCCGTTCGTTTGGCAAATAATAACGTTTATTTTTCTCTATTGGATATTCATCTATTATAATAATTTTAACATTTTGATAAACTGATGATTTTAGATCCTGTGCTTCAGTCATACGTTTAGCAAAACCGAAAGACTTCACCGTCACAATAAAATTTTCTATTTTTGGCCTCTAGAGTATGATCTTTAAAGTTGTCTTTAATATCATCAAAGAAATCTTTTTGAGATTTAGTTTTCTCAAAAATTTCTTTTAATTCATTATCATAACGTCTAAGATAAAGGAATTGTGAATGCTTTTTCAAAAATTGTTCAATAACGAATTTTTTAGCACCGTAACTTTTACCGACAACCACGCTCACCAATTAGAACGTTAACGGGGCAGTTATACGATAAAATTCTATGATAATCATAAAAGTGCATAAGCATTCACCTTCCTTTAAAAATAATAGCAAAATAGAAAAGTTTTGTTGCAACCAACCACGGTATAATTTTATAGGAACGCTCTTCACGTTGGTACACCTATAAAAACTACAAACAAATTGAACTTTTAATTTCGCTACATTTATTATATCACAAAATAAGTGAATAATGCAAGAAAATATTGAAATAATAATATTAAAACATTTCTGAAAAAAATTTTTAAAAAAGTTTTCAAAAAAGTGTTGACAAATAAAAAATTATAATATATAATGAAGAAAATTAAGAAAGGAGAAAATAAAATGAAGAAACAGAGGAAGCAAAAAAGAAAAATGTCAAACGAAACAAAATTCATAATAATATTAAACATAATAGTTATAGGAATGTTAATTTTTAAAATTAAAGCTGAAGGCATAGGATTTATTTCCACAATAGGATATTTTAAATAGAAAGGAGTAAATAAAAAATGAAACGTTATTTTAGATTAAGTAAAAAACAGAAAGAAAGTTTATTAAATGGAGAGGCTTTTCAAATTAAATTTGGTGGAAGAGGATATGGAAGAACACACTATGAAATGGAGAGATTAAAATTTAAATGTAATGAATTATTGAATACGTTAAATCGTTATAGATATTATCCTGAACGATTAAAAGAAGAAATGATTAAATTAGAAAAAGAAATTAATGATTATAATTTTGTAGGAATGAATAAAGAATGTTATGCTTATAAAGTTGCTATGGAAAAATTACAATTAATAAAACAGATATATTATATATATTAAAGTGAGGTGAATAAAATGTTTGAAGTAACTTATTCAATAGAAGGAATAATTCGTAAAATAACAATAAATGCAAGTGACGCAGTGCAAGTAACAAACATGATGACAAATATGTTTGGAACTGGAAAAGTTCAAATAATAAATATAAGGAGGATATAATGAAATTTAGTTATGAAGAAATAAAATTTTTAAGTGAAATATTATATAGTTATATTGAAGATTTAGTTTATAGTTCTGATGTAGATATAACTGAAATTCCTGAATTTGAATTTTTTAATAATTTACTTTATAAATTAAATAAAAAATTATATAAAAATAAAGGAAAAGATAGTATTGATTTAATTTTAAGGAGAAAATAAAATGAAGAAACAAGACGTTTATATTTTAATAGGAAAAGATCATAAATATTATAAACGAAAAGTTCAAGGACAAATTATTGAAGTAGATAATATTAAATTTGTAATAATTGGAGATAGCAAAGAAGGATATAATTTAACACATTATGAAACAGGAATGGCCGTAAAATATTATAGTAAATTAAAAGAACTAAAAGCAGATTTAGAAAATATTGTTTTTATGTTTAAACAATTTCCAAAGGCCTTTTTAGAAAATGCAATATATCATTATGAAACTGCAGAAATAGAAAGTGAGGTGAAATAATAAATGGAAGAAAAAATTAAAGAATTAAAAGAAAAATTTGAAGGTAGCAACAAATATATGTTAACTTTAAATTATGAAGATATAAAAGAACTATTTGCAATAATAGAAGTTTTAAAAAATAAAAAACCTATATTTTTAATTGAAAAAATTGAAAATGCTATATCACAATATAGAGCTATCAGAAAAGAAATAATGAATTTAGAAGATTTACTTGAAAGACCTATGATAACATATGATTTAGTTAGAAATGATTATTGTGAAAAAATATTACAAGACATATTAAAAGAGGTGAAAGAATAATGGAAGATGAAATTCAGGACAAACTAGAAGAAATTTATAATATTTATATAGATGTAAAATATAAAGATGTAAACTTATATGAAGTATACGTAAAAATAAGTGAAGAAAAAGCTTTTTGCATTCCTTTTTTATATGATAAAAGAGGAACACTTGAAGCAAATATTACAGAAATTAAAAATAGAATAGATAGAAATATTGTAAATTTATTTAAAAAAGTTTATAATTAATTTTATTATAAAGGTTATTGTTAAACCAAAAAGCAAAAATATTAAAGCACCTATGCTTAAAATAGGAGAAAGAGGTATTCATTATGGAAAATGAAGAATTAAAAAATGAAAATTTAGAAAAGGAAGAACAAGGACTTTCAATTATTCAAGACTTTGGAGCATTAAAGAGAAATACAGAAACAAAAGCTGAAATTCTTACAAACATAACAGACCAAAAGAAAATATTCAATTTAGACTCACACGTTGATAATTTACTAAATGACTGTGAAGGAGAACTTATAAGAGTTAAAGAAGTATTAATTAAAATATATAAAAAACCAATGAAAGAACCAGTTATTGATGAAGAAACAGGAGAAGTTTTAAAAGATACTGAAACAACTATGGCTTGTATTTTAATTGATGATACAAATAAAAGTTATGCAACAGGATCAAAAGTATTTACAATTCAAATGATGAGATATATCCAAATGTTTGGAATTAATCCTGAAGGATTTGAAATAAAAATTGTAAAAAATAAAACAGATAAAGGAAATAAAGCTTTAGGATTTGAACTTGTGTAAATTACACAAGTTCTTATATTATAATAGAAAGAGGGTGACATAAAATTGCTTACAGTTAGAGGAATTTGTTTAAATTTAAATGAAAGTGAATATTATTATAAATACAAAGGACTTATTTTTTATTTTTCTAGCGAAATTTATAAAAATAAATTTGCAAATACAATAAAACAATATTTAGAAAATGAAACATTAAAAATTCAAATTAAATATAATGTAAACATTAATTTTGATATTTTGCTTATGATTTCATATTATAAGAAAATAGAAAAGCGTGGATTTAGAATATATGATGAAGAAAATAAAAAAGAAATAACGCCTTCGTGTGGAATGCTAGCAAGAATTATAATGTATTAAAGGAAGGTGAAAAATAAATGGTAGACTCAAGAATTAATTGGAAGCGTGGAGATTTTGTTCGTTTAGGTAGAGCAGTAAGTGACTTTAATAAAAAGATTAATGAATTAAATAAAGAAGAAAGAAAACTTTATTTACCTGAAAAAATTGATTATAAAGAAGCAAAAGAAAATATAACTACAAGAAAAGAACTTAATAGACTTATAAATTCATTACGTAGGTTTCAAAAAGATGGTGCAGAAGATCTTTATATTACGGGAGCAGGAGAAACTATAACAAATTGGGAACGTCGAGAACTAGGAATTCAAAGCAGAATTGCACAAACAAGATTAAGAGCAGAACTTAAAAATTTAGAAAAGCCTTTAGAAAGTGGTTTTTCTAGAGTACAAATGGGAAGTATTAGAGCAAGAGAAATTGAAGCACAAATAAAGAACCTAAAACAAATTGAAACAAAAAGAGGTTACGAGTTTAATGCTTTAAAAAGAAGAATTATGTCACAAGGTGCAAGTGATTATACAATGAAAAAAGCAATTGTATTTAGAGAAAACTATATAAATGAAATGAAAAAATATTCTCATTTTGACAACTATGAAAAATTAATGAAAAAATTAAATTCAATTTCAAATCCTGTTTCGTTTTTTAATTTTGTTTCACAAAATGAAATAACAGGGGATTTAACTTACCAAAGTGATGAAGTTTATACTCAAGAGGCATTTAATAGCTTTGTTCAAGATTTTGGAATAGAAATTGAAGAAGATAGTGTAACTTTAAGTAAATAAGAAAGGAGCATAAAGTTTATGTGAAAAAATTTACAGCAGATTTTGAAACAGCCGTGTGGAAAGATGACGAAACTTGGGTTTGGGCTTGGGCAGTTTGTGAAATTGGAAATGAAGAAAATATAAAAATAGATAATAACATAGATAGTTTTATAGAGTTCTGTAAACAAGAAAAAAATGCTTCTTTTTATTTTCATAATTTAAAATTTGACGGTGAATTTATAATTTATTGGGCTTTAACTCATAACTTTACACACGTAGAAAAAAAGGAAGATATAAAAGACAATACATTTACTACTTTAATAAGTGATATGCGGTCAATTTTATAGTATAACATTATATTTTGAAAAGAAAAATAAAAAAGTACACAAAGTAACATTTTATGATAGTTTGAAAATTATTCCATTTTCAGTGGATCAAATTGCAAAAAGTTTTAATTTACCAATATCAAAATTAAAAATAGATTATAGAAAAGAACGTTCTAAAGGTCATAGACTTAGTTTAGATGAACGTAAATATATAACAAATGATGTTTTAATTGTTGCAAAAGCTTTAAAAGTTTTATTTGATGAGGATTTACAAAAGATGACTCAAGGATCTAATGCTTTAAATGATTTTAAACAGATACTTACAAAATCAAAATTTCTTCATTATTTTCCACCACTTGATTATGAAGTAGATAAGGATTTAAGAAAAGCTTACAAAGGTGGATTTACTTATTTAAATCCAATATATAAAGAAAAAGATGTGGGAAAAGGTTCTATTTTAGATGTAAATAGTTTATATCCTTCAGTTATGTATGAAAAATTGCTTCCGTTTGGTGAACCTGTATTCTTTAATGGAGAATATAAAAATGACAAAGTATATTCATTATATATTCAAATGATAACGTGTTCATTTAAATTAAAGAAGAATAAAATTCCAACTATACAAATTAAAAATAATAAAACTTTTTTCAGGGCGAACGAATACTTAGAAAGTTCACAAAATGAAATAGTATGTTTAGTTTTAACAAATGTAGATCTGAAATTATTTTTAGAACATTATGATGTATATGATTTAGAGTATGTTTGTGGGTGGAAATTTAAAGGTATTTCAGGAATTTTTAAAGAATATATTGATAAATGGATAACAAGAAAAAATGAAGCAACTATTTCAGGAAATAAAGGACAAAGAACTCTTGCAAAACTTATGTTAAACGCTTTATACGGAAAATTTGCAACTTCACTTGATGTACAAAGTAAAATTCCCGTTCTTGGTGAAGATGAAATAATTCATTATTCTTTATCTGAAAAAGATACAAAAGAAGGAATTTATTTACCAATGGGTGCATTTATAACTGCTTATGCAAGAGAAAAAACTATTAGAACATCTCAAGCTATAAAAGATTATTCAATTGAAAAGTATGGAAAAGATATGTATATTTATTCAGATACAGACTCAATTCATTCTTTACTTCCAATTGAAGAATTAAAAAAGTTTTGTGATATTGATCCTGTTAGACTCGGTAGTTGGAAACATGAAGGGGATTTTACAAAAGCAAGGTTTGTTCGTCAAAAATGTTATTTAGAAGAAATTGAAAATGAAGTTCATATTACGTGTGCAGGAATGCCTAAAAGTTGTTATGATTTCGTAAAATGGGAAGAATTTAAAACTGGTTTTACGTGTGGTGGAAAACTTACATTTAAACATATAAAGGGTGGTGTAATATTAGTTGAAACAGATTTTACTATAAAAGAAGAAAAGACAATTTCAAATATTGTAAACTTTAAAAAATAATGTTATAATAAATTTAAGTTTATAATAAATTGAAAGGAGAAATACAAATGGAAAAACTTGTTTTATTATTTAATAACGAAGGAATGAAAGTTTTAATTGTTGTAATTGTGCTTGATACAATACTTGGAATTTTACGTGCAATACGTGAAAAAGGTTTAAATTCTTGCATAGGAATTGACGGAATGATAAGAAAAGTAGGAATGCTTATTGTAATGATATTTTTAATAATTATAGATCATATAATTGATTTAAATTTAATAGGTTTTATTCCTGAAAATGCAAGGGATATTTTACAGTTAAAAGATGTAGGAATTTCAAGTTTATTTAATATTTTATTTATAATATTTGAAACACTTTCAATATTTAAAAATATGATACTTTGTAAACTTCCAATTCCTAAAAAATTACAAAGTTATTTAGAAAACATAATGAAAGAATTTACAGGTGAAATAAAAGAAAAGGAAGGTGAAAAATAAATGAGTAAAAGAGATTTTTTAGAAATAATAATCCCTTTAGTACAAAAGGAAAATTCAAAAAGAGGAAATCCTCTTTATAATAGTGTAGTTATAGCACAAGTTATATGTGAAACAGGTTGGGGATCATCTAGTTTAATGATGAACGCAAGAGCAATTTTTGGAATAAAAGCAACGTCAAGTTGGAAGGGTAAAGTTTATAATGCTAAAACAAAAGAATGTTATGATGGAAAAAATTATACTACTATAACCGATTGTTTTAGAGCCTACAATACTTTTTCTGAAAGTATAGAAGATTATTTTAATTTAATATGTAATTCTTCAAGATATAAAAAAGCATTATATACAAATAATCCAAAGGAATGTATAACACAAATTAAAAATGGCGGTTATGCTACAAGTCCAACTTATATAAACACTATAATGTCAATAATCAATAGTAACAATTTAACAAAATATGACAATGTGGAAGATGTGGAAAACTCTGTTGATAATTCAAATTATATTGAATACGTAGTAAAAAGAGGGGATACCTTATCAGCAATAGCACAAAAATATAATACAACATACCAAAAAATAGCAAAAGATAATAATATTTCAAATCCTAATTTAATATATCCAAATCAAAAGTTGGTGATTAAATAATGGGATTAGAACAAAGAACACGGACAATATGGCATTTATTGGGGGAATACGTACGACAGCTCACAATCTTTAACAATGGAACAAATGCAAGTAAACGCACTTTATATATGGTCATATTTACAGACGCAAGGTTGGACGCTTAATGCAGTTGCGGGTGTACTAGGAAATATGCAGAGTGAAAGTGCTATAAATCCACGGTCGTTGGGAAAGTAATGTTGTAGGGGGCGACCCTACGGCACACGGTTATGGATTAGTACAATGGACTCCATACACAAAATATACAAATTGGATAGTAAATCAAGGATTTAATGACCCGTCAGAAATGGACGCTAATATTTTTAGAATTTTATATGAAGTTTCAAATAATTTACAATGGATTGCAACATCACGGTTATAATTATTCTTTTGAAGATTTTACTCATTCAATTGATACTCCATACAATTTAGCAATGGCATTTTTAACAAATTACGAAAGACCGCTTGACCCGAACCAACCATCTAGAGGAATACAAGCACAAGAATGGTTTGAATTTTTAGGAGGTATTATTCTACCTACAAATAATAAAAATAAATGGCTTAAATATAAAAGTATAAAGAAAAGAATAATTTTTTAAAGAAGGGAGAAAATAAAAAATGACTGAAAAAGAATTTGAAAAAATTACAAAATCAATTCAAGATAAACTTGGAAAAGAAAATACTTCATTAATTGCTGATGATTTAGGAAAATTAATTACAGATAACGGAACAATGAATACTGAAATGAAACAAAAAGATGAACAAATTACAAAATTAAAACAAGATAAAGAAGCTCTAATTACAACAAATGGGAATTTACTTCAGCAGGTTGCAATGGGAAATGAAGAAAATCTTATTAATAAAAACGAAACAAAACCTGAAGAACTACCAAAACCTTTTGATTATAGATCCGTTTTTGATGAAAAAGGAAATTTTAAAAGATAGTTGACAAAAATTTGTTTTTGTTGTAAAATTTTAGTATATATTATAGAAAGGAGATTTTTAAAAATGGCAATTCCAGAAGGTTTAAGAACTTCTCTTAATTCAATAAGAGAAACAAGTATTCAGAACAATACACTTTATCATAGATATGTACCTGAAATTCTTCCAACCTCTGATATTGGAAGTTTTGCAAGTCCAATACTAGATAATCCAAATGTTATGAATGAATTTATGAACGTTTTAGTTCAAAGAATAGTTTATACTCAAGTAGATATAAAACTATTCAATAATCCTTTGCGTGTTCTTGAAGGTGATAGAATTCCACTTGGTTCTATTGGTCAAGAAATTTATATTAATCCTGCAAAGGCTAGAAAATTTAATGTTGATGATTTTGCAGGTTTACTTGCAAAATATGAAGCTGACATTAAAGTTCAATATCATCATTTAAACTCAGATCTTCAATATTGTGTAACAATTACAAGAGCTAAAATAAAGGACGCTTTCGTTTCTTGGTCTACTCTTGAAAACTTTATTGACGGATTAACACAAAGTTTATATAATGGAGCTTATATTGATCAATACAATATGACTAAAGGTTTGGTTTCTTCTGCTTATGCTTCAAATCAAGTTAGAGTTGAAGTTGTTTCTGCTCCATCTAGTGAAGCAAATGCAAAAGCATTTATAACAAAGGCTAGAGAATTATTCTTAAATATGCAAACACCTTCAAGCAAATTTAATGCTTGGCGTCAAGTTGGTGGATATGGACGTGATATTTTAACTTGGTCAAATCCTGAGGATATAGTATTCTTATTAAGAAATGACATTGCAAGTTATATTGATGTAAATGTTCTTGCTAGTGCATTTAATATTGATAAATCTGTATTAATGGGAAATATTATCTATGTTAATGATTTTGATGAATACGATAGCACAGGAACAAAAATATTTGATGGTAGTAGCATTGTTGGAATGATAGCAGATAAATCTTGGTTCAGAATAAAAGAACAAGAAACTACTATGGACGAATTCTATAATGCAAATAATAGAACATGGCAATATTACTTAAATGTTGTTAGAATGTATAGTTATTCATTATTTAGTAACGCCGTTGTATTTGCAACTTCAGCTCCTCAAGTAACAATTACTTCAATGTCACCATCTACTGAAGAAATAACAGTTGAAGCAGGTGAAACAAGTACAGTAGAAATTATAACAGAACCATTACCTGCAAATTATCCTTCTTTAAGCGTAGCTTCAAGTGATAGTGATGTAGCAACAGCTACTGTTTCAGGAAAAACAGTTACAGTTACAGGAGTGGCACCAGATACAAATGCGGACGGTGAAGCAACTATAACAGTAACTGCAGGAAATGTTACAACAACTTTTGATGTTGTTGTTCCATATCACGCTAGTTAAAAAATTTGTTAACCTCTAATAGAGGAAGGAAAGAAAACTTCCTTCCTCTATTTTTATAGAAAGGAGAAAATAAAAATGGCAATTCAACCTGATACAGATATTCGTTTATTAAAGAGTCCTTTAACTTTATCAAATAAACATCAAATCACTTTTGCAAATATTCAAGCTCAAGCGAATTATTTTTTATCACTTCCATACATAGAAGATCAAAATGCAAGTTATCAAAGAAAAGATAATGTTATTCGTTTTAATTCTCATATTGATAATATAATATTGTATAATTATTGTATGTATAAAAATGATAATTACTCAAATAAATGGTTCTATGCTTTTATTACTTCAATGAGATATATAAATGATAGTGTAACAGAAGTTTCAATTGTAACAGATGTTTTTCAAACTTGGCAATTTGATTTAGTTTATAAAAATTCATTTATAGAACGTGAAATTGTTCCCGTTTCTTCAGATGTTGCAGGAAATTATTTAATTCCCGAAGGTTTAGAGTTTGGAGAATTAAAAGTTCAAGGAACTGCTAGTTTTGATGATTTAAAACCTGTTGCTATTATTGCTTATTCAAGAGATCCAAACGCAGATGGATTTACTCAACAAACAGTCACTTCTACTCAAGGCATTATTGCAAATGGTATTCCAAATGGAATGTTTTATTGGATAGTTTCCTTTGAATACTTACAAGGTGCATTATATACAATAAATAATAGTGGACACGGTGACGCAATTATTACTGTATTTACTGTTCCAGCTTTTGCTTTAATTGGTTTTAACGGTTGGAGTCTACAAGATATTTTAAGTGGTGTTTCTTGGTGGTTTGTTAGTGATTATAAAGCAACTCCTGTTACTAAAACTTTAATTTCTACACCTTCCACTTTAGACGGCTATTCACCACGTAATCAAAAATTAAGAACTTACCCTTATTTATATTTAGGGTATAATCCAACAAATGGAAGTTCAAAAATATTTAGATATGAAGATTTTACAAATGGAACTCCTATTTTTAAAATGATAAGCGAAATTTCACAAAATCCCACTATTTGCTTTATTCCACAAAATTATAGAGGAGCTTCAGGAGATAGTCTTTCAGATTTAGTTACACTTCAAGGCTATCCAACTTTAGGTTGGATCACGGACTTTTTCAATATATGGCTTGCTCAAAATAGTGAAACAATTAAACTACAAATGCAACAGGAAAAATTTAATTATAATTTAGAAGGATTAAGAGCAGGAGCTAATTTACTCGGAAATATTGCAGGAGCAGGAATGGCTGGATATAATATGGACGCTTCAGGAGCAGCAAATTCTCTAGTAGGAACTTTTAATTCTTCTTTAGATATAGTTAAACTTGATAAAGATCACGAATTTTATGTTAAAAATGTAATGGCTCAAATTGAAAAACAAGAAATGCTTCCAAATAATGCACAAATGGGAAGTTCAAATGCAACTTTACTAGGATATGATCTAATGGATAATAACATTTTTACAAGATACTCAATTAAAAGAGAGTATGCAGAACGTATTGATCAATTTTTCGATATGTATGGCTACACAGTAAATGAATTAAAAAATATAAATATAAATTCTCGCCCAAATTGGAATTATATAAAAACTCAAGGTGCAAATATTCTTGGAAATATTCCACAATATGATTTACAAACTATTAAAGAAATGTTTGACAATGGAATTACTTTTTGGCATAATCCTGCAACATTTCTTGATTATTCACAAAATAATAGATAGAAAGGAGAAAAAATAAAAATGGGAAAACGTAAAAATTTTATGAGGCATAACTACCAATTTGTTGATAATCTTTTAGTAAATGACGCTACTTTTATTGATTATTTAGAACGTTTTAAAAAAGTTGCACTTTCAGTTTTTGAATGGGTAAATCTACCTAAATCAATGAACGCTATGTGGCTTGAAAAATGCCTCTATTATAACGGGCAAGCTTCGTTTTTAAAAGATAAAAAATACGGTTTTATTAATACAAACTGCTGTACAAATGGAGATCTTAATATTTATGGACTACCTGTAAATTTAAATTGTTATTCCTTTGAATATTCTTCAAATAGAAAACTTTATACTGGTTTAATTGAAGGACTTACAGACGCTCAAAAAGAACAAAGAGAATTTTACGAATGTATTCTTATTCAAAATAACTGGGATAGAACACCAACTGCAGGTTCTATGGAATTATTTGCATATAGACTTTATGAAGCAGAAAGAACGGCTGATGTAAATATTAAAGCGCAAAAGACTCCTGTTCTTTTATTGGTAGATGAAAAACAACGTTTAACAATGGAAAATGTATATTCTCAATATGACGGAAATAAACCTGTTATTTTTGGAGATAGTAAAAACTTAAATCCTGATAGCTTACGTGCAATTAAAACTGAAGCTCCATTTATAGCTGATAAAATTATAGATTATAAAAAAGAAATATGGAATGAAGCATTGACGTTTTTAGGAATTAATAATATAATGGTAGATAAGAAAGAACGTTTGATCACAGATGAAGCAAATTCAAATAATGAACTTATAAATTTGAACCTTCAAAGTTATTTAGCACCACGTCAAGAAGCGTGTAAACAATTTAATGAAAAGTTTGGATTTATTGGAACAGATAAAGAAATTTCAGTTCGTGTTCGTTCAGATTTACACAATATTATTAAAAATGCTCAAAGTATTGTAAATGACTATAAACAAATTGATACTTTAGACTCACAAATTAATGAAGAAGAGGTGATTGAATAATGGCAAAATATACTATTGAACTTCGCCGTGTTTGTGAATTATATACACGTGAAGAAGTGGAAAATTGGTTTAAAGATTATAATATAGAAGATTATTTGACACCTGTTCAAATTGAACAAATTACAAAATTCAATGTATGGTCTAAAGATCGTTTAGCTAAAAAAATTGTAGATCATTATTATATGCGTGAAATTGGTTTTGAAACTCCTGGTCTTTTTAAACATTATGCAAAAGTTTCAATGCAGGAAATTATGGAAAGACAATTTCCAAAAATTTATTCAAACTTTTTAGAGTATGATCCTTTAAGTAACGTGGACTTTACAGAAGAATATACTCGTGAAATTGAAGGCTCAAGCGAAGGAACTTCAAATTCAAATTCTACAAATACCGCAAGTGGTTATAATATTAATAATGATACACCTCAAACTAGAATTACAAAACAAGATCTTGATACAGGAGTATATGCTTCACAAACAAATCAAAGTGATACTTCTTCAAATATTGAAGATGAAACAAACGCTCAAAGCTCATCAAATACAATAGAACGTTTTACTCGTCACGAAGAAGGTGACAACGGTGTTATTATTACAAATCAACGTTTGATTAAAGAATATAGAGAAATTATTGTTGCTATTGATGAGGAAATCATAAACGAACTTTCAAAGTTGTTTATGGGTATTTATTAGAAAGGAGATTTTTAAAAATGGCTGATTTAAACGAACTAAAACCTGTTGGAAAATTAAATCCTTTTGCAAAATTTTGTTGCACAATTGGAAATCTTCCAACTTCTTATATGATAAGTTTGACTTATGAAGAACAACTTCTTTGGTTATGTAATTATTTAGAAAAAACTGTTATTCCTGCAGTAAATACAAATGCAGAAGCAGTTCAAGAACTTCAAGAACTTTATGTTGTACTTAAAAATTATGTTGATAATTATTTTGAAAATTTAGATGTTCAAGAGGAAATTAATAATAAATTAGAAGAAATGGCTCAAAGTGGTGAACTTGATATTATTATTGAAAATTTTTTAAAAATAAATAGTTTGCTTGTTTTTAATAACATTGAAGATTTAAAAGATGCTACAAATTTAGCAAATGGAAGTTTTGCAAAAACTTACGGAAAAATTACTTATAACGATAAACTAGGAGCATTTTATAAGATAAGAACTAGAACAAACCAAGATATAATCGACAACGATAATATTATAGCATTAGTAAATACAGAAAATTTAGTAGCAGAAAAAATATTTGACCAAAATATTATTAATTTACAAAATGCTTCTATACAAACAAATGCTAGAATAGACAATTTATTAAATGAAGAAATAATTATAATTGGAGATAGTTATTTAGCAGGTCAAGGACTTAATAATCCAGAAACTGAAAATTTTGGAAATATTTTAATGAATAAATTAGGAATGAATTCTAATAATTTTCATATTTGGGCTGAAGGTGGTTCAAGTTTTACTAATCCAGGAAATCAAGGACATACATGGCAACAAATTGTTGAAAGTAAATTAGAAACGATTACACCAGAAAATATTACGAAAATTATTTTTGCAGGTGGTTATAATGATATTGTAGCAACAACACCTACACAAATTGAAAGTGCTATGAATAATTGTATTGATTATGTAAAATCAGTACTTCCAAATGCAACAATTTATATTGATTTAATAGGAAATAATGGAGCAACAACAGGAGAAGGAGCAACTGCAAGAAATTTATTGAAAAATAGAATATATAATGTATATTCAAAATGCTTTAGAAAAAGAGCTATTTTTCTTGATAAAGGACAACTTGCATTACAAGATTATACTTTATATGAAAATCATGCTAATAAAGTACATCCAAATGCTCAGGGTGAACAAGAAATTGCAAATTATTTATATCAAAGTTTATTAAAAGAACCTTGTGATTATAGAAAAGACAATAATGCATTTAATGGTACTATTCCAAGTTCAATTTCTAGCAGTTCTTCATTTATATTTGCTGAAAAATTATTTAATAATATTGTAAAATTATATTGTTATTTTAATTTTACACTTGCAAATAATTTAGCACTTGGATATAATACAATAGATTTAGGAGAACAAACATCTATAAAATTTTTACGATATAATGCAGTATCAACTGGAAACAATTCTAATTCAAATTTTATAGGTGTAAGTGATATAAATAATTCACAATTATATATGCTTCCTTGTAGAATGTATGTAAATAGTTCTAATCATTTAATTTTAAGTTGTTACAATGATAAATCAAATATGAGAAAAATAATAACACCAGGTTGGATTAATTTTGAATTTGATACACAAAGTGTATAAATAAAACTCTATTTTTCCAAATAGTTTCATGTGAAACTTTGTAACATAATTGTAATATAATTGTAATATTTTTTCTATTGACTTTTTATCTGTCTTGTGGTATTATATGTATAATGAAATAGTTGATTAAGTTCCCTAAATGTTCGAATGAATGTTTGGGGAACTTTTGTTCGTATTTTCG